>Ga0182030_10000120_pt1 | contig 122770 bp, 128 predicted proteins | sample 812S3MmetaG_FD_121299 | JGI IMG/M metagenome (GOLD analysis project Ga0182030, IMG submission 121299) | Permafrost microbial communities from Stordalen Mire, Sweden - 812S3M metaG (Illumina Assembly) | ecosystem: Environmental > Terrestrial > Soil > Wetlands > Permafrost | place: Sweden... | reverse complement strand
TTCTACGGGTCCATGGGAGGGCGCCCCCTCAACTCGCCCATCGTGGCCGCCGCGGCCAGCCCCTCCGGGCACGGCTACTGGCTCGCCGCGGCCGACGGCGGGGTGTTCAGCTTCGGCGACGCCCCCTTCCGTGGCTCCTTGAGCGGTCAGGGGACCGCTGCCCATGTGACGAGTATCACGGCCAGCGACCGCGGGGCTGGGTACTGGCTCACCGATGCGACTGGGGCCATCCACGCCTTCGGCACCGCCCGTCCGGTGACGTCGCCGCCTGCCGCGCCGGCCACCACCCCCGTGGTCGCCGCGGCGGCCACCCCGTCAGGCAACGGCTACTGGGAGCTCACCGGCGCGCCCGCCGCCCCTGCGGGGCCCGTGGTGGGCGCCTCGCTCGGTGCATTTAGCGTCACCTGTTACGACCTGGGGGGGATTACGGCCAGCGGCGTCCCCGTCGGATCGAACGTGGTGGCCACCGATCCCCGCGTCATCCCGCTGGGCACCACCATATGGATTGACGGCATCGGTGAGCGCACCGCGCTCGACACGGGCGGCGCCATTAAGGGCAACCGCCTCGACGTGTGGATGCCCACCTACAGCCAATGCGCCGATTGGGGCCGCCAGACCCGCGCGGTGAACCTGGTGGCGCCGTAGGCGCTTCTGGCGCGAACCACCCTGTTGGGCCGCTTCGCTAGATAGCCTCCAGGCGTGGCTGACACCAACGGCAACCGGACCTGGCACGAAACTGCAGCGTGGGCTGCGGATGCGCCCTTGCACGAGGTCCTGGCCGCAGCACGCGACGTACGCGACGCAGCGTGGGGGACACGGACCACCTTCTCCCCGAAGGTGTTCGTGCCCCTCACGCAGTTGTGCCAGGACCGCTGCGGTTACTGCACCTTCGCCCAGCCGCCAGCCCGGCTCCAAGCCGCCTACCTGGAGATCGAGGAGGTCCTGGGGATCGCCCGCCGGGGGGCGGCGGCCGGCTGCCACGAGGTCCTCTTCACCCTCGGCGAACGACCCGAAGCCCGCTACCCGGCAGCTCGGACGTGGCTCGAGGAGCGGGGCTTCGCTTCAACCGTCGATTACCTGGTGGCCGCGGCCACCGCCGTGCGCGACGAAGTGGGGCTCCTGTCACACGCCAACGCAGGGGCGCTGAGCGAGACCGAGTTGGCCGCGCTGCGCCCGGTGGCGCCCTCGCAGGGGATGATGGTGGAAACCCTGGCCCCGGATCTCGCCGCGCACCGCGGCTCACCGGACAAGACCCCGGAGCGCCGCCTGGCCACCCTGGAGGCCGCGGGCCGCCTGCAGATCCCGTTCACCACCGGCATTTTGGTGGGGATCGGCGAAAGCTGGGACGATCGCGTCGCCGCCCTGGTGGCCATTGCGCAATCGCACCAACGTCACGGTCACATCCAAGAAGTGATCGTCCAGAACTTCCTGCCCAAGCCGGGCACCGCGATGCACGCGACGGCCCCCTTCGACGGCGAAGGGTACCTGCGCATCATCGCCACGGCGCGCCTGTTGCTGCCGGCGTCCATCCACCTCCAAGCTCCCCCGAACCTGAGCGACGACTTCGCTGTGCTGCTCGACGCAGGCATCGATGACTGGGGCGGGGTTTCGCCCCTCACCCCCGATCACGTCAACCCGGAGCGGCCGTGGCCCGCCCTCGAGCAACTCCAGGTGGTCACCGAAGCCCGTGGTCGCACGTTGGCGCCGCGCCTGACCGTCTACCCCGAGTTCGCGCTCGACCCGACCCGCTGGATCGACCCGGCCCTGCGCTTTTCGGTACTCGACCACGCCGACGCGGAAGGTCTGGGCCGGGATTTGGAAGCCTGGTACTCCGGCGGCGACGCCCCCGCCCCCCGGCTCATCGCGCCGTCCGGGGCAAGCGCCGGCGTACCCCGGCGTCAAGCCGCCAACGCCGCGGTGCGCGAGGTACTCGCCGGGGTACTGCTGAACCAGGAACCGGGCGAAGACGAGCTGGTCACCCTGTTCTCCGCTCGCGGCCCGGACGTGCGGGCCGTGGCCGAAGTAGCCGATCAGCTACGGCGCGACGCGGTGGGCGACACCGTCACCTTTGTGGTCAACCGCAACATCAACTACACGAACGTGTGCACCTTCAAGTGCCGGTTCTGCGCCTTCTCCAAAGGCCCGCTGTCGCTCAACCTGCGCGGCGACCCCTACCTGCTCAGCTTGGACGACATCACGCAGCGGGTGGTGGAAGCCGAGGCACGGGGAGCGACGGAAGTCTGCCTGCAGGGCGGGATCCACCCCAAGTTCGACGGCGAGTACTACCTCGACGTGATCTCCGCCGTACGCGCTGCGTCGCCCAGTATCCACATCCACGCCTTCACCGCCCTGGAAGTCACCGAAGGGGCCCGCAGGCTGGGCGAGCCGCTCACCGGATACCTGCGCCGCCTCAAAGATGCCGGCCTGAGGACGCTGCCGGGGACCGCCGCCGAGATCCTCGACGACGACATCCGGGCCATCCTCTGCCCCGACAAGATCAACACCGAAGAATGGTTGGAGGCGCACCGCAGCGCCCACAGTGTCGGGCTGAACTCCAACGTCACCATCATGTTCGGGGCAATCGAGCAGCCGGTGCACTGGGCCCGGCACATGGTGCGGACCCGGGCTCTGCAAAAAGAGACGGGCGGCTTCACCGAGTTCGTCCCGCTGCCTTTTGTCCACATGGCCACCCCGTTGTACCTGCAGCACAAGGCGCGCCGGGGCCCCACCTTCCGCGAGGCGGTGCTCATGCACGCGGTGGGCCGGATCGCCTACCGGGGTTGGATCGACAACATCCAGGCCTCCTGGGTGAAGCTGGGACCTGACGCCATCCCGCAGCTGCTGGCTGCCGGTTGCAACGACCTGGGCGGGACGCTCATGGACGAGAACATTTCCCGGGCCGCGGGCGCCAGTCACGGGCAACTGATGGAACCCGACGATTTCCGGGCGCTGGTCGAACCGTTGGGCCGGCCCGTCGAGCAGCGCACGACGCTGTACGGCCGGGTCACCGAGCACGTCTGATCCGCGCTAGCGCGCCTCGGCCTCCTCGGCCAGCGCCAGCCATCGCTCCTCGGCCAATCCCAGATCTTCGGACACCTGGGCCAGTTCCTCGCCCACCCGCTGCATCTCCAGGTGATCGGAGGCGGCTCCCAACGCGTTGACCAGCTGTTCGCGGCGGCGGTGCAGGCGCTGCACGTCGCGGTCGGCTTCTCGCAGGAGATGGCCGAGCGTGCTGGCCGAGCGCTCGGCAGGCGTCCGGGCGCTCAGCCGGGCAGCAGCCGGCGGTCCCGGAGCGGGGCCCGCCGTCCCCCCGCCGCCGGTGCCTGCCGCCTCGGCCAACGCCACCCACGCGGCCACCCCGCCGGGCACCGCGTCGAGGTGGGTACCGCGCAGGGCCATGACCCGATCGACGCATCGGTTGAGGAAGGTGCGGTCGTGGCTGACCATGACTGCCGCGCCCGGCCACTCCTCGAGAAACTCCTCCAGTGTCCGCAGCGTGTCGAGGTCGAGGTCGTTGGTGGGCTCGTCGAGGAGCAACACGTTGGGCCGCGAGGCCAGCACCAGCAGCAGTTGCAGGCGGCGGCGTTCTCCGCCCGACAAGGTGGCGACCCGTGCCACCTGCAGCTCGCCCGTGAACCAGAACCGCTCCATGAGCTTGAGGTCCTCGGGAGCTCCCGTGGGACGGGTGGGGCCAGCCACCAGGTCACGTACCCGGGCTTGGGGGTCCAGGGTCACCCCGAGCTGGTCGTAGTAGCCGACACTGACCGTGGCACCCCGTTCGATGTGCCCCGCGGTCGGCTGCGTCCGCCCGGCCAGCAGGTCGAGGAGGGTCGACTTGCCCGTCCCGTTGGCCCCCACCAGTCCGAGCCGCTCGCGGGGATCGAGGGCCAAGCTGACGTCAGCCAGGACCGGCGCACCGCCCGGATAGGCGTAACCGACACCGTGGCATTCGATGACCTTGTCCCCCAGGCGAGGCGTGCCGATCCCCAAGTCGAGCTCGCCGGCCCGGGCCGCGGCCTCCGGCCGGGTTTCGATCAGCGTCGTCGCCGACTCGATGCGCGCCTTGGATTTGCGGGTCCGGGCCGGCGCCCCCCGACGCAACCAGGCCAGCTCCCGACGAGCCAGATTGCGCCGGACCGATTCTGCGCCCGCGGCGCGCTCTTCGCGCTCGGCCGCGGCGGCCAGGTACGCGCTGTAGCCCTCCTCCTGGACGTAGGCGTGGCCGCGGTCGAGTTCCAACATGCGCGTGGTCACCCGATCGAGCAGATGGCGGTCGTGGGTGACCAGCACGACTCCTCCACGAAAGGCGATCAGACGGGCGGCCAGCCATTCCACTGTGCCGATGTCGAGTTGGTTGGTGGGCTCGTCGAGGATCAGCAGTTCGCACTCGGCGGCCAGGACCCTGGCCAACGCCACCCGTTTGGCTTGACCTCCCGACAGCCCGCTCGTCGGGCGGTCTGCGTAGGCGCCCATGCCCAGGCGCTCGAGCACCGCGGCGGCCTCCCACCCCTCGCCCACCACCCGCCCCACCTGCCCTGCAGGCAGCGCCGCCTCTTGATCCAAAAAGGCCACGCGAACCCCCCGGCCCCGGCGCACCGTCCCCGATTCGGGGAGGTCCACGCCGGCCAGGACCCGGAGCAAAGTGGACTTGCCGGTGCCGTTGATGCCCACCACCCCGAGTCGGTCGCCGTCGGACACGGTGACCGACAGATCCTGGAAAAGGGGGCGGCCGGGGCGCAGCACAGTGACCCCGGAGAGATCGACGAGAACGGCCATTGGAGCGTCGAGGCTACTTATGCTCAATGGGATGACCGGTCCTTTGCCCTACGACGCGGTGATGGTGGTGTCGTTCGGCGGACCCGAAGGACCCGATGACGTGCTGCCCTTCCTCGAGAGGGTGGTCGCCGGGCGACGAGTGCCGCGTGCCCGCCTGGAGAAGGTGGCGGAGCAGTACCACCTCTTCGGCGGGGTGTCCCCCATCAACGCCATCAACCGCTCCTTGGTGGCCGCGCTGCGCGCCGAACTGTCCGCAGCAGGGCTCGATCTGCCCGTCTACTGGGGGAACCGCAACTGGGACCCCCTGCTGGCCGACGCCGTGGCGGCCATGGCGGCCGACGGGGTGAGTCGGGCGTTGGCCTTTGTCACCTCGGCCTTCTCGTCCTACAGCGGGTGCCGCCAGTATCTCGACGACATCGAGCGGGCCCGGACCGCAGTCGGTCGGGGCGCTCCCCCGGTCGACAAACTTCGCGTCTTCTTCGACCATCCGCTCTTCATCGAGTGCTGGGTGGACTCCCTGCGCGCCGCCCTCGCAGAAGTTGGGGAAAGCTCGCCGCCTCCCGTGCTGCTCTTCAGCGCCCATTCCATTCCCCTGTCGATGGCCGCTACCTCGGACTATCAGGCGCAACTGGCGGTCACCGCGTCGTTGGTGGCGGCCGGCGCGGGTGTGTCCCCCGGCAGCTGGCGTCAGGTCTGGCAGAGCCGTTCGGGTCCGCCCACCCAGCCGTGGCTGGAGCCCGACATCGGAGCCGTCATCGAGGCCATGGCCTCCGACGGGGCCCCGGTGGTCGTCGCGCCGATCGGCTTCGTGGCCGACCACATGGAGGTCAAATACGACCTCGACACGCTCGCCGCGGCGATCGCCGGCACTGGCGGCCATCGCCTGGTGCGGGCGGCGACCCCCGGGGTGGACCCCCGTTTCGTGCGGATGATCCGCCGCCTCATCGAGGAGCGCCTGGCTGCTCCCGAGCTCGTCGGCGTGGGCTGCAGCGCCGGGCATTGCCCACCCCCCAGGCTCGAGCGTCCGCCGGGTGGCGCTGCTGCGGGGATGGTCTCCCGGTAGAGTGGAGGGGTCCGGGCTGACCAGAAGGGAAGGGCCAGCAGGCCCCGGCTCGGCGGGAGTGCGTGAGCGCGCCCACTGACCCTTTCGGACAAGGAGCCTGTACCCATGACCACTGCTGCCCCCGCGTCTCGCGTCGCGGACCTTTCGCTCGCCGATTTCGGCCGACGTGACATCAACCTCTCCGAGGTCGAGATGCCCGGCCTCATGGCCCTGCGCGAAGAGTACGGCGAATCCAAGCCCCTGGCCGGCGCCCGCATCACCGGTTCGCTGCACATGACCGTGCAGACCGCGGTGCTCATCGAGACGCTAACCGCGCTGGGCGCCGAGGTGCGCTGGGCGTCGTGCAACATTTTCTCCACGCAGGACCACGCAGCGGCGGCCGTCGCGGCGGCCGGCATCCCCGTGTTCGCCTGGAAGGGCGAAACCCTCGAGGAGTACTGGTGGTGCACCGAGCAGGCCTTGCGCTGGCCCGACGGCGACGGCCCCAACATGATCCTCGACGACGGCGGGGACGCCACGCTGCTCGTCCATCTGGGCGTCGAGTGCGAACGCGACGCCACGGTCCCCGACCTCGGTCCCGAGGACTCCGAGGAGTTCGGACTCATCCTGGCCACCCTGAACCGCACGCTGCGCGACGACTCCAAGCTGTGGACCCGCACGGCCGACGCCATCAAAGGGGTCACCGAGGAGACGACCACGGGAGTGCACCGCCTCTATCAACGGCACGCAGCGGGCACACTGCTGTTCCCGGCGATCAACGTGAACGACTCGGTGACCAAATCGAAGTTCGACAACCTCTACGGCTGCCGCCATTCGCTCATCGACGGCATCTTCCGGGCCACCGATGTGATGATCGCCGGCAAGGTGGCGTTGGTCTGCGGATTCGGTGACGTCGGCAAAGGTTGCGCACAGTCACTGCGGGGCCAGGGAGCCCGGGTCATCGTGACCGAAGTGGACCCCATCTGCGCTCTGCAGGCCGCCATGGAGGGCTACCAGGTACTTACGCTCGACGACGCGGTCGCTTACGCCGACATCTTTGTCACGGCCACCGGTAATCGCGACATCATCACCGTCGACGACATGGCCAAGATGAAGCACAACGCCATCGTGTGCAACATCGGGCACTTCGACAACGAGATCGACATGACCGGCCTCGCCCGCTACCAGGGGATCAAACGGACCAACATCAAGCCGCAGGTCGATGCCTGGGACTTCCCCGACGGCCACTCCGTGATCATCCTGGCCGAAGGCCGCCTGGTGAACCTGGGGTGTGCCACCGGCCACCCGAGCTTTGTCATGTCCTCGAGTTTCACCAACCAGGTCCTGGCCCAAATCGAGCTGTTCACCCGGACCGAGGCGTATCCCGTCGGTGTCTACGTGCTGCCCCGCCACCTCGACGAAAAAGTGGCCCGGCTGCACCTGGGCAAGCTGGGGGCGAAGCTCTCGTCGCTCACCGATCGCCAAGCCAGCTATCTCGGCGTCGATCTCGAGGGCCCCTTCAAGAGCGAACAATACCGCTACTGAGCGGCCATCGACACCGGTGCGTATCGCCGCATACCCGGGATCGTTCAACCCGCCGACGGTGGCCCACCTGGCCATCGCCGAAGCAGCCCGCCGCCAAAGCGGGGTGGACCGGGTGGACTGGGTGGTGTCGGAACTTGCGCTGGGCAAGGAAAATGTCGACGTACCGGTACTGGCTGACCGCCTCGAGGTACTGCGGGCCGTGGCGGCCAGCCGGGACTGGTTGGAGGTGGCCGTCACCGCTCAGCAACTGATCGTGGATGTGGCCGAGGGCTACGACTTGTTGATCCTGGGCGCCGACAAGTGGGCGCAGGTCCTCGACCCCGCGTGGTACGGAGGCGACGTCGCCGCTCGTGACGCGGCGCTGTCGCGGCTGCCGCCGACGCTGGTGGTGCCACGGCCCCCCTTTCCCCACCCCGACCATGGCGGAGCGGCCGTACTGTCGGTCGGCGACCACCACAATGCGGTGTCGTCGAGCGCGGTGCGTTCGGGGCGACACGAGTGGATGCTGCCCGAAGCGGCGCGCTTCGATGCCCGCAGCGGAGCGTGGAGCGACCCCCAGCGCTACGCCCAATGGCGCGCCGCTCACCGCTGCCCCTGACCGGCCCCCAGCGGCGAACTATCCTGCCCCGGTGCCGTTCACTCCGGAGCTAGTTCGTTGAGTCTCCTCTATCTCGGCGTGGCGCTGTTGGTGGCGGCTCAGATCATCGGGATCTACGGCCTGGTCACCCGCAAGGCCGATCTCATTCTCAGCATGCTCGTCGGCGTGTTGCTGGTGGCCGGCGTAGTGGTGGGCGGCATCGGGGTGTACCGCCAGCTGCTTTAGGTGATCGGCGGCTCAGACGACCACGGGAAGTCGATCCAGCGGTCGGTGCGCTGCCAGATGTACTCGCAGTCGATGACCGACTGCGGCTTTTGATACAACACAGCGGCCCGCACATCGGCCACCCGGCCGTGGCAGAAGTCGCGCACGAGGGCCAGGGTGTGGCCGGTGTCGGCCACGTCGTCGGCCACCAGGAGCCGGGCGTGCTCCAGGTTGATCAACTCGGGCGTCGGGGGAAGTACCACCGGCAACGGAAGGCGCTGGTCGACTCCTGTGTAGTACTCGACGTTCATGAGGTGAATGTTTTTGACCGACAGCGCATAGCCCAGGCCGCCCGCCACGAAAAGTCCGCCCCGGGCGATGGACAGGATCAGGTCGGGCTGGTACCCGTCGTCGGCGACGGCCTGGGCCAGCGCTCGGCTCGCGGCGCCGAAGCGGCTCCAGCTGAGAACTTCGCGCTGATCAGTGGGCGGGGGGACCGGCATCCCGGGAGGGTACCAACCGCGCCATACTCGCCTGGTGGAGATCACTGCGCGGGCCGACTACACATTGCGGGCCCTGGCGCACCTGGCGGCGGCCGACGGCGGGCCCCTCACCGTCGGACAGATCGCCGAGGCCCAGGACATCCCGGCCGGTTTCTTGCAGAACATCCTCCTTCAGCTGCGGCGCCGGGGCATTGTGCGCAGCCAGCGCGGCTCCGACGGCGGCTACCGTCTGGCCCGCCCGGCATCGCAGATCACGCTGGCCGACGCTTTCCGGGCGGTGGAGGGACCGCTGGCCGGCGTACGCGGCGAACGGCCGGAAACATTGATCTACGAAGGCCCGGCCGCCGCCCTGGCCGACGTGTGGGTGGCCGTGCGGGTGAGCCTGCGCGACATCATGGAGCGCACCACCGTGGCCGACGTGGCTTTCGGTCCACTGCCTCCCCATGTGGTGGCCGCCGCCGCGCTACCGGGCGCCCGCGAGACCCGCTAGGCGCTCGGCGGCGTCCGCCAGGACGCTCGGATGCTTGCAGAAGGCGAAGCGCACCAACCGGGCAAGCGCCTCCGAGTCGCCAAACGCTGACATGGGGATGGCCACCACCCCGCAACGCGCCGGGAGGTCCCGGCAGAACTGCTCCCCTGAACCGAGGCCCAGGGGTCCCACGTCCGCCGTGGCGAAGTAGGTGGCCTGAGGGCGCTTGACCCCCATGCCTGCGGCTTCCAAGCCGGCGCACAACAGGTCACGCCGGACCCGCAGATCGGTGGCGATCGTGTCGAACACGTGGTCCGCCAGGTCCAGGCCGAGTGCCACGGCGGGCTGGAAGGGGGCGCCGTTGACGTAGGTCAGGAACTGTTTCACGTTGCGCACCGCGCTGATGAGGGGGGACGGCCCGCTCACCCAGCCCACCTTCCAGCCCGTCACCGAGAACGTCTTGCCCGCGCTCGAGATGGTGAGTGTGCGTTCCGCCATGCCCTCCAAGGTGGACAGCGGCACGTGGACGCCGTCGAACACCAGATGCTCGTACACCTCGTCGGTGACGGCCAGGACGTCGTGGTCGCGACAGACGCCGGCGATCACCGCGAGCTCCTCCCCGCTGAGCACCCGCCCGGTGGGGTTGTGCGGGGAGTTCACCAGGAGCAGACGGGTCCGGGCGTTCACGGCGGCGTCCAGGCGCTCCGGGTCGAAACCCCAATCCGGGGGTGCGAGTGGCACCGTCACCATCCGGGCCCCGGCCAGCTCGATGAGCGCCGCGTAGGCGTCGTACCACGGCTCGAAACAGACCACCTCATCTCCGGGCGCGCACAGGGCCAGGATGGTGGCGGCCAACGCCTCCGTCGCCCCTGCGGTGACCAGCACCTCCGTTTCGAAGTCGAGCTCGATGCCATAGAAGCGCAGCTGATGGCGGGCGATGGCCTGGCGCAGGGGGGCGATCCCCGGGCCGGGCGGATACTGGTTGGCTCCACCACGCAGCGCGGTGACAGCGGCCTCAAGCACCTCCTGCGGACCGTCGGTATCGGGGAATCCCTGACCCAAATTGATGGCCCCCGTACGAAGGGCCAAGGCCGACATTTCGGCAAAAACGGAGATAGAGACCTCGCGGAGTCGGGCGACGCGGTAAAGAGCCCGGTCAGAAGGGGTGAGCACCGCTACCACAGTGCCCGCGGATGGGCGGCCGGGCAACTCTCATTTGTGACCGCTCCGAGTGCCCACTAGGGTGCCGTAGTCGTGTCGCGCTCTGAGACGCCCACGGCGCGCGCCTCCCGTCGGGGACCGAAACGGTCTAGGGGTTGGCGTTGCGCCCCTCAGGCGATGGTCGGTTTGCTGGTTGCCATCGTTAGCAGCATCATCGCGCCGGTAAACCCCGCGTTGGCGGACCCTGTGAGCTCTGCTCGCGACCAGATCGCCGCCTTGGGGGCCCAGATCTCGGCGGACTCCGCCCATCTGCATCAACTGACGGTGGCCTACGACGCCGACGCCCTCCAGGCCAGCGAGCTGGCCCAGCAGGCTCGAGCGGCGTCGACGCAGCTGCAGGCCCTCCAACATCAGGTCCTGGCCAGCGACGCCCTGGTGCGTCACGTGGCGGTCCTGTCCTACACCGGCGAGGTGCAGACCTCGAACTCGGCCAGCCTGTCGCCGTTGGTCAGCCAGGCCTACCTCGACGCCACGGTGGGCAATATCGGCGACACCGAGGACCTGCTGCGGGCCGATCAGCGCGAGACCGGTCTGGAAGTCGTACAACTGCACCAAGCGGCCAAAGCGGAGGTCGCACAGTTATCCGCAGCGGCCTCGGCCCGCCAGCAGGCGCTCAGCCAGGCATCGAGCGAGCAGCAGGCGCTGGCGGGCGACCAGGCGCATCTCAATGCCTTGCTGGCCGAGCTGCCGGCGCCCAACCGCCCGCCGGCCGTGCAGGGTCTCGGCACGGGCTTGGTCAGCGCGGTGCAAAGCCAGGTCTCGCCGCCCACCAGCGCGGGCAACCATTCCCCCGCCTCGACGACGCTCACCGCGGCGCCCGGTACCACCACGGCCCCTGCGACGACGCCGAGCACCGCTGCACCCGCCACGCGGTCGCCGACGAGCCCACCGACCACCGCCGGCACGACGTCGGCGCCGCCCACCAGCCCGCCGAGCACGACGCCCACCACGACACCCACCACCGGAGGAGGAGCGGGGGGCCCGTGGCTGGCCCTGCGCGACTGCGAATCCGGCGACAACTACCAGGAGAACAGCGGCAACGGGTACTACGGCGCCTACCAGTTCAGCCCGGCCACCTGGACAGCTCTGGGCTACCCGAGCCGCCCGGATCTCGAGCCGCCCGACATGCAGGATGCAGCAGCTATGAGGCTCCAAGCGGAAGCGGGGTGGGGCCAGTGGCCGGCCTGCTCGGCCGCTTTGGGCCTGTGAAACGAGGCCAGGGCTGGGTTGGCGAGCTACGTTGGGGACGTGAACGCCGATATAGCCTTTGCGTGCCCGAGATGCGGCGGTCCGGCCACCGAACGCTTCTACGGCCCCTGTTCGCAATGCCGCAGCGCCCTGACCGCCGCGTATCAGGGTGTGGCCCGCGAGGTGGAATCGGAGCGCTTCGAGCCGAAGCTGCACGTCGTACCCAATCACGTGGCCACCAAAGAATGAGCGGACCTGGCGCAGCGTCCCGTCGCGGGTTTCGACGAAGGTGACCAGCGACCGTTTCACCTTGTCGCTCGGTGGGCTCCAGGTGCGTTGGGAGACACCGGGCGAGCAGGGGGCGGAGATCGCCCTCGACGGGGATCTCGACAACCTCAGCGTGCCTGTCCTGCGCGAGGCGCTCGACGCCCTCTACGCGGCGGAGTGCTTCAACATCCGCTTGGACCTCGCCGGATTGAGTTTCACCGACTCGAGCGGGCTGGGCGCCATGGTGGGCGCCTGGCGGCGCTGCCAGCGCGAAGGAGGCTCGTTGTCGGTCTCCAACCCGTCCATCGCGGTGCGCCGGCTCATGGACATGACCGGCATCTCGAAGCTGCTGCTGCCGGTCGCCTGAGCCGTCGAGGCTCAGGCCGTACGCGACCCCGGATCGCAACGCAGGGAGAACCAGACCCGCTTTCCGCCGCCCGGGGTGGGGTCGACGCCCCACGTCGAGGCGTACTGGTCCACAAAAAAGAGCCCCCGTCCGCTTTGCGCTTCGGGTGGGGCCACCACGACCTTGGGCCAGTCGGGGCTGGCGTCGCTCACACTGACGCGCAGCTGCGCGCCCTCCACGTCTTCTACCGCGACTTCGAAACGGGTGCCCGCGTGGCGGATCGCGTTGGTGACCAACTCGCTGGTCAGCAACAGTGCAATCTCGGTGTCCACCGCGCAGTCGCCGATCTGGTCGAGCACGTAGCGCCGGGCCATCGGGATGTTGGTCAGTGTGGGTTCGAATACTGCGCGGGTGCCCTGAACCCGCCCCCGCTCGCTCACGGTGGCCGTCTCAATGCCCGCCACGCCCAGCCACGCCCAGCGGCGTTGGACGAGCCCCGACCATCGAAGAGGGTTGATGGCGCGGCGTTGTTCTGCTTCGCGGCATTGTCCTCCTTTGATGGTGTCGGGGCGGCGCTCAACGGTACACATACTCGTGCGCCCTATCGTCCGTCATTGACCGTTCCCGGAGGTAACCGCGCTGAAACCTGATGATTTTCGCAAAAGGGTGGTGGCCCCCCTGGCTCGGGTGGGCCCCGGCCAGATCGTGAGCTACGGCGACCTGGCAGCCGAGGCCGGGTTTCCGGGAGCGGCGCGAGCCGTCGGATCAGTGCTGTCGGCCCCCGGCGACGAGCCGCTCGCGTGGTGGCGGGTGGTGTACGCGGACGGCCGTCTGGCGCCCGGCCACCAAGGCGACCAGGGGCGGCGCCTGGCCGCCGAAGGAGTGGAGGTGCGGGCAGGGCGGGTGGTGGCAGGGACCCTCAGCCCCCGAGGCGCAACACGTCCCCGGGGCGGCCGCTCCGGGGGTGGTCGAGCCCGCTGAGCTGCACGAAGCCACCTGCTTGGGCTCTCGCCTCGGTGTTGGCGCAACCCCCGTCCGCCGCGGACTGGTAGGAGACCCGGACAGAGGCCACGGCGACGGGACGACCCTGCGCGTCGACGCCGCCCAGTTCCGACCAACGCACCTCGGTGGGCGGGTCGTCGCAGCGGGCGAAGATCTCGGCCCACACCACCGGTTCCACCAGCTCGTCGGCGTCTACCAGCAAGTCCCGGACGTCCACCGTGCGTCCGTCCGCCCCGTCGGTGATGGTGGATCGCCAAGCACCTGGTGCGGGTGACCACACGCGGAGCCGGTAGGGCCGGCCGGGGTACCAGGGCCATGCCCGGGTGTTGACGCTGTCGACCATGGGGAGATCGCCGCCCACCCCGGGTAGTTCGCCGCCCCCCGGTCCGTAGCCGCCCCAGTTGACCGCGCCGGCGGGCGCCCCCGGGTGCCACTGCAGGCCGGTGTGGGCGCCGCCCAGGCGGCGGCCGTGGCGGGCGAATCCCACCTGCAACGCCCAAAAGTGGAGAACGGCGATCGCCGGCGGTTGCCGCACCTGCAGCGTGGCGCTCACTTCGCGCAGCGGAGCGCCGGTCGCCAGGTCCCACCACAGGTGGAACGACGAGGCCCCGTTGGCCGAGGTCGGTCGGCCGGTCAGTTTGGGTGTGCGCACCCAGGGCAAGCGCATGACCCAGCCTGACAGGTGGCGTGCCGCCTATGGTCTCGCCGTGACCGATCGCACAATGCCCGCATACCGTGTCGTCGAATGGCAGCAGCCGGCCCAGCTGGTCGAAGCGCCCGTGCCCTCCCCCGGTCCGGGCGAGGTCCGCATCAAGGTGGCGGCCAACGGCCTGTGCCATTCCGATATCGGGATGACCCAGATTCCGGGCGCTTTCGTCGAACCCATCGGGTGGCGGGTGCCCTTCACCCTCGGCCACGAGGTGGCGGGTTGGGTGGACGAACTGGGCGCCGGGGTGACCGGCGTCGAGTTGGGGACGGCGGTGGCCCTCGTGTCACCCTCGTCGTGTGGGACCTGCCGCTACTGCGTGCGGGGGCTGGAAGGGGCTTGTCTTCACGGCGGCGCCGGACGGGGCTTCGGGCGCGACGGGGGCCTGGCCCCCTACGTGGTGGCGCGAGCCGACCGCGAGCTCATCGCCCTCGACGATCTCGATCCCCTGGTGGCCGGCCCCCTCACCGACGCCGGTGCCACCGCCTACCACGCGGTGCGCCGCGTCCTGCCCCGCCTGCGGCCGGGCTCGACCGCCGTGGTGCTCGGATCGGGGGGCCTCGGAACCTTCGCCGTGCAGTTCCTGCGGGTACTCAGCCCCGCCCGGGTGATCGCGGTCGACCAAAGCCCCACCCGGCGCGCCGTGGCCCAGGAGTTCGGCGCCCACGAAGCCATCGAAGGGGTGGGAGCGGACACCGCAGAGGCCCTGCTCGAGTTGACCGACGGTTTCGGGGCGGACGCCGTCCTCGACTTCGTTGGCATCGACGCCTCCATCACCGCCGGCCTGCGTTCGGTGGCGGTGGCCGGGGCGTTCGGTCTGGTGGGAGCGGCCGGCGGGACGTTCCACGGGCCGTGGTACGGCGGGTTCCCCAAAGAGGCCGACGTGTTCAACTTCCAAAGCTCCAGCATCTCCGATGTCCGAGAAGTGTTCACGCTGGCCAAGCAGGGTCTGGTGCGATCTGAGGTCGACGTGTTCCCCCTGTCGTCGGTGGAAGACGGCTACGCGGCGATGGAAGCAGGGACCCTGCGCGGCCGCGCCGTGGTGACCCCCGACGCATGACACATCGCTAGGGTTGGTTCGCACCAGCGAAAAACGGGGGGAACCATGGCATCTGCGCGGACGGTGATTCGGGGAGGAACGCTCATCGACGGCACCGGTTCGCCCCGACGCCTTGCCGATGTGGCCGTGGCCGACGGGCGGATCGTGGAGATCGGCGAGCGACTCCACGGCGGCCAGGAGATCGACGCCGCTGGTGCGGTGGTCAGCCCCGGGTTCATCGACATCCACACCCACTACGACGCGCAGGTGTTCTGGGATCCGTCCCTCACCCCGTCGTCGTTCCACGGCGTAACCACGGTGATCGCCGGCAACTGCGGCTTCAGCATCGCCCCGGTCCGACCAGACGGGGTCGAGACACTGGCCCGGACCTTGCAGCACGTGGAGGACATGAGCTTTGACACCCTTGCCGCGGGCGTCCCCTGGGATCGTTTCGAAACCTTCCCGCAGTATCTCGACGCAGTAGGAGAGGGAGGGACGGCCCTCAACTACGGGTGCTACGTCGGGCACACCGCGGTACGTCTCTACGTCATGGGTCCCGACGCCTACGAGCGGGCGGCCACCACCGAGGAGCTGTCGCAGATGCAGGCCATCGTGGCCGAGGCCATGGCCGCCGGCGCCATCGGCTTCGCCAGCAGTGCGTCGCCCACCCACAACGGCGTCGGCGGTCGGCCCGTGCCTTCCCGGGTAGGTGACCTCGAAGAGCTGCGGACGCTGCTCGCACCGCTGCGCGACGCCGGCCGCGGCGTCGTCGCCCTGCTGCCGGCCGGGGTCATCGGCTGGGACGACCTCTTCGCCCTGCAGCGTGACGTCGGCCGTCCCTTCACCTGGACGGCGCTGCTCACCAGCAACAATCCCGACTACCACCGCGAAGTGGTGGCTGTCCACGACGCGGCGCGGGCCGAAGGCGTCGAGGTGTGGCCGCAGATCAGCTGCCGGCCTCTGTTGTTCCAGATGAACCTGCTCGAACCGTTCACGTTCAATACCCGGCCGTCGTTTGCGGCCCTCATGGCGGGCAGCGTCGAGGCCCGCCGCGCCGCGTACGCCGACGCCTCGTGGCGGGCCCAGGCCTTCGACGAACTCGAGCGATCGCGGGGCCTGCCCCCCAACTGGGCCGCCATGACGGTGGCCGAGTCCCCCACCCGGCCCGACCTGATCAGCCGGCGCGTGGTGGACCTGGCCGACCAGGCGGGGCAGACCCCGCTCGACGCGGTGCTGGAGTTGTCACTGGCCGACAACCTGCAGACCCGGTTCAACACGGTGCTGGCCAACGGCAACGCCGAGGGGATCGCCTGGCTCCTGCCCCGAGACGGGCTGCTGCTGGGCTTGGCCGACTCCGGCGCCCACGTCTCGCAGCTGTGTGACGCGTGCTTTGCCACCGATCTGCTCGGTACGTGGGTCCGCGACCGCGAGATCCTGCCGCTGGAGCGAGCCGTGCACAAGCTCTCCGGCGAGCCGGCGCTGGTGTACGGACTGGCGGACCGGGGCACCATCGAGGTCGGCAAAGCCGCCGACATCTGCGTCTTCGATCCCGACACGGTGGCCCCCGGGCCGGTGCGGCGTATCCGCGACTTCCCGGCTCGGGGGGAACGGCTCACGGCCGATTCCCCCTCCGGGGTTCGCACGGTGCTGGTCAACGGGGTGGCTAACGTCCGCGAAGGCGCGCCCGACGCCGGCGGTTTGGCCGACCGGCCCGGCATGCAGTTGCGCCGCTGAAGGCCGCGGGATCGGTTGGCGCCTAGGCGCGGATGAGGGAAACGTCGAACTCGAGGGTCACCTTTTCTCCTACGAGCACGCCGCCGGTCTCCAGCGGGGCGTTGAAGGTCACGCCGAAGTCCTTGCGGTTGATCTGCGCCTTGCCCTCGAAACCGGCGCGCAGGTTACCGAAGGGGTCCTTGGCCGAACCCTGGAACTCGAAGTCGATGGTCACCGGGGCGGTGACCCCCTTGACCGTCAGATCGCCGGTCACCTGGTAATCGGTATCCCCCACCTTTTTGGCGGAGGTGCTGGTGAAGGTGATCTCGGGGAACTCGTCCATAGCCAGAAAGTCGTTGCTGCGCAGGTGTCCGTCCCGGTCGGGATTGCCGGTGTCGATGCTGGTGGCCTTGATGGTGATCTGGGCCGCGGATTGCGCCGGATCCTGCTCGTCGAGATGAACGGTGCCTTCGAAGGCCGTGAAGGCGCCACGGACCTTGGTGACCATGGCGTGACGGGCGATGAACCCGATCCGGGTGTGGGCGGGGTCGATCGCGTAGTCACCCGTGAGATCGGCGATGGCCTGAGTGGTATCGGACATGGATAGCTCCTTTGCAGTCGTCCCGCGCACGGCGCAGGGACAGATCTTTGATGGTTCAAATGTTAGCTCACAAGTAGGTGATCCGTCAACTATTGGGACGCGAACCCGCAGATGAGTAATCTCGGCCCTCGTGACCTCTCATTTGCTAGGAAAAGCTCTGACCGGCGCGGCCGTCTTGGCGATGACGGCAGGCGCCGCAGCGTGCGGATCGTCTTCTTCGTCGACACCGACCACGTCAGCCAACCCGACCACCACCGCCGCCCCCACGACCACCGCAGCGGCCAGCACCACGACATCGACAACGGTGGCCCGCGGCTCGGGTCCCGTCGACGTGCTCTACGCCGGCTCGCTGGTCGATGTCATGACCAAGCAGATCGGCCCAGGTTTCAACACGGCGACCGGCTACAGCTTCACCGGGTTCTCCGGTGACTCGGGATCGCTGGCCACCGAGATCAAGGGCAAGGTGTCGCAGGGCGACATCTTCATCAGCGCCAACCCCACGGTGAACACCAAACTGGAGGGCGCAGCCAACGGCAACTGGGTCTCGTGGTACGCCACCTTCGCCACTTCCCCTCTGGTGCTGGGGTACAACCCTTCCAGCAAGTTCGCTTCGGCCCTGAAAACCGAGCCTTGGTACCAGGTGCTGACCCAGCCGGGGATCCTGGTCGGACGCACCGATCCCGCCACTGATCCCAAGGGCGCGCTGAGCGTGACTGCACTCAACAGCGCGGCCACCACGTTCAACGCTCCGGGTCTCAAATCCATCGCCACCGATACCGGCGACGTGTATCCGGAGAACACGTTGGTGGGCCGGCTGCAGTCGGGCCAGCTCGACGTCGGATTCTTCTATGCCGCGGAAGCCAAAGCGGCCAACATCGACACCGTGCCGCTCACCGGGGAAAACCTGGCCGCCAAATACACCGTCACCGTGCTCAACAACGCCCCCCACGAAGCGGCCGCCGAAGCGTTCGTGAACTACCTCCTGGGCTCGGCAGCCAAGCCTGCGTTGGATGCTGACGGCTTCGCCCTGATCACCCCGCCCACCGTCACCGGTACCGGCGTTCCCAGCTCGTTGCAGGCCGTATTGTCCGGTCAGTGAAGCCGGGGACGATCCGCAGCCCGCTGACCTGGCTCGGCGGGCTCCTGGTCGTCTACCTGGCCGTGCCCGTCGCCGCGTTCCTGATCCGCTTCGCGGGGTCCCACGACCGGGGCTTCGGCACCCCCGGGCTGTGGGGCGCCTTGCGGGTCTCGGTCACCGGAGCCAGCATCGCCACGCTCCTCATCGCCGCGTTCGGCATTCCGCTGGCCTATTCGCTGGCCCGCTCCCGCGGCCGGCTGGCCAGCGCAGTGGGCGTCGCGGTGCAGCTGCCCCTCGCTTTACCTCCGCTGATGAGCGGCATTCTGCTCATCTACATGGTGGGGCCCTACACCACCCTGGGCCGGCTCTTTGACGGCCGCCTGACCAACTCGTTGACCGGAGTGGTGCTGGCCCAGAGTTTCGTGGCCGCCCCGTTCCTGGTCATCGCGGCACGATCCGCGTTCGCCAGCGTCGATCCCGCCTTCGACGAAGTGGCGGCCACCCTGGGGCACCGCCCCCTGGCCCGTTTTCTGCGGGTGAGCCTGCCGGTGGCCGCCCCCGGGATCGCGGCGGGCCTGTTGCTGTGCTGGCTGCGGGCCTTCGGCGAGTACGGGGCGACCGTCCTGTTGGCGTACCACCCCTATTCGCTGCCCGTGTACACCGACGTGCAGTTCTCGGGCACCGGACTCTTCCCCACCCAAGCCCCCACCGTGTTGGCCCTCGGCGTCGCCGCGCTGGCCATCGTCATCAGCCGCCAGCGCCGGCCGCGGCTGCTGCGCCCGGCGGCGCGCGTCCCGGCGGCCTGCGCGCCGTCGAGCGCGGAGGCCACCGAGGTGTCGTTCGATCTCGATGTCACGGTCGGCACCTTCAACCTGCGCCTGGCGCATCAGGCCCGCAGCCGCCGCTTGGCCATCCTGGGACCTTCGGGGTCGGGCAAATCCGTCACGCTGCGCTCCCTGGCCGGGCTGCTGGGGCGCGACGCGGGGGCCGTGCGCTTCAACGACCGCCCGGTGCAGTTCGTCCCCACCGAAGCCCGCGGTGTGGGCTATGTCCCCCAGAGCCTCGGACTCTTTCCCCATCGCACGGTGTGGCAGCAGGTGCTCTTCGCCACCGACGCCGATCCCGCCCTGGCCGCCTGGTGGCTGGAGACACTGCATCTCGGGGGCCTCGAGGAGCGCTATCCGCACCAGCTTTCGGGAGGGCAACGACAACGGGTGAGCTTGGCGCAGGCGCTCAGCCGCAATCCCCGGCTGGTGCTGCTCGACGAACCGTTCTCCGCGCTCGACGCCCCGGTGCGCGAAGAGTTACGCAATGAGCTGCGACGGCTGCAAAAAGAAATCGGCCTGTCCACCGTGTTGGTGACCCATGATCCGGAAGAGGCGGCGCTGCTGGCCGATGAGGTGCTGGTGGTCGCCGACGGACGCCTGCTGCAAGCCGGCAGTCGCGACGATGTCTACACCCGTCCGGCGTCACCGCAGGTGGCCCGACTGCTGGGGATGCAAAACCTGCTGGCCGCGACCGCCGGCGCCGGCGGGCTGTTGGAGATGGGCGACCTCCGCATCGCAGGGCCGGCCCACGGGCTGACACCAGGCAGCCCCGCGGTGTGGTGTGTCCGGCCCGAGCACGTCGAGCTGTCGCCGTCGGGCCCCTACCCGGCCCGGGTGCTCGACGTCATCGACCTGGGCGCGGTGACGTCGGTGATCGTGGCCCTCGAGGGCGACGCTCAGCTCCGGATCCGGGCGGTGCGCCCCGGACCCCTCGAGGTGGGCGTCCCCTGCCGCTTCGACCTCGACCCTGCGGCCATCAACGTGTGGGCGGCGGGCGCTGACCACGGCGTCGGGCAGCCGGCGCCCGCCACGCGATCTGCCACATGAACGCGCCCGCTGCGATAGTGGAGCGCACGAGACCGGAAACCACTCCGCTAGCAAGGAGATCGCCTGTGGCGGACGACGCCGAAGCCATCATCACCGCCATCACCAAGATCGCCACGAGCATCGCAGGCGTCACCTACGAGAACGGACCGCAGCGGGCGTTGGCCGCCCGGGCGCTGGCCGACCTGGCCGAGGCGCGCGCGTGGGTGCTCGCACCCGATCAGCCGCATGGAGGCCGGGTCACCACCGGCGATTGAGCGGACGCGGCCCGCTGCTACGTTCGGGCATGGACGCCGACCTCCTCGACCTGATCGGCACGCCGCGCTTCGCCACGGTGCTGGCCGACCCCCCATGGCGCTTCCAGAACCGCACCGGCAAGGTCGCCCCGGAGCACACCAGGCTGTCGCGCTACGACACGATGACCACTGCGGAGATCGCCGCGCTGCCCGTCGGCGAGGTCATGGCCGCCCAGTCGCACTGTTATCTGTGGGTGCCCAACGCGCTCCTCGATGACGGCTTGCGCGTCATGGCGGCGTGGGGGTTCACCTACAAGTCGATGATCGTGTGGGCGAAGCGGCGCCGAGACGGCGGACCCGATGGCCGGGGCGTCGGTTTCTACTTTCGCAACGTCACCGAACCATTGCTGTTCGGGGTGCGCGGCAAGCTGCGCACCCTTCCTCCGGGCCGGTCGCAGGTCAACATGATCGAAACCCAAAAACGCGAGCACAGTCGCAAACCCGACGAGCAGTACGGGTTGATCACCTCATGTTCCCCCGGTCCCTACCTCGAACTGTTCGCCCGTTACCCCCAGGAAGGGTGGAGCGCGTGGGGCCTCGAGGCGGATCCCGGCGTGGTGCCCCGGGGCCGTGTCCACCGGGGTTACCGGCCCTGAGCGCTCCTGTCCGATCTTTGTCGCCCAGCGGGTGTAAGAAGGCAACTGGTAGAAGATGTACTTGTGTAGGAAGGCAGGACACCTCCTGGTGAAGACGGGAGTCGTGATGAGCAACCATCAACTACGCGACGCCGCTCGGGGGGACGTGCTGCGCGCCGGGCGCTTTCGCCACGTGGGCCGGGTGGCCGCCGGGCTCGCCGTGCTCGTGGTTTTGGCCGCGGTGGCCTTCGCCGCCGGATCGGTCGCCACCCCCACCGGGCTTCGCTGGGTGACCGGCGCGGTGCTGGTCGTACTGGTCGCATCGGCCTGGTTGCTGTGCGCCCACGCCGGCGGCCATGCGCTGTTCGTGCCTTTGCCCGCCCTGGCCCTCGCGGTGGTGTGGGCGCTGACCGTGCCCGGCCACAATCACGCCGCAGCTTGGTGGTTGGTGGCCATGTCGGCCGCGGCGGCCGGTGTCGGGGGGATGATCGGCGCCGCGGCGCTGAGCCAGCGCTGGAAGGCCGCATCCACGCCGACGGCGACACTGCGGGGCGCCTCGGGCACCGCAGTGACCCCGCTCACCCCGGCGGGGGTGGTCCGGGTGGCCGGCGAGAGTTGGAGTGCGGTGTCGCTCAGCGGGCCCCTGGCCGCCGGGGTCCCCGTGCACGTCGCGCGAGCTGACGGTGTACGACTCGAGGTGTGGTCGGAGGCGGGAACCGTGCCCGATCAACGAAGCCTCGAATCCGCCGACGAGCAACAGAAAGAGGAACGGCAATGATCGCCCTTTTCGTCGCCTTGGCCGTAGTGGTCGTCGCCGTGGTGGCCGTCCTGGCCTCCGGCGTGAAGATCGTCCGCGAATACAAGCGGGTCGTGCTGTTCCGCCTCGGCCGCTCGTCGGGGGCACGCGGACCCGGGCTGGTGCTGATCAATCCGATCACCGACCGGGTGACGTGGGTTGACCTGCGCGAGCAGTACCTCGAAATCCCGCATCAGGTGGGGATCACGGCCGACAACGCTTCGATCTCCATCGATTTCATCATCTTCTACAAAGTGGTCGACCCCATGGCGTCGGTGGTTGCGGTGGCCGACTTCCGGGGGGCCGCGCTCAACATCGCGGCGACCACCCTGCGTTCGGTGGTGGGCGACCTGAGCCTGGACGAGGTTCTTTCCAAACGGGAAGACATGAACAGCGTGCTGCGCGTCAAGCTCGACGACATCACCGAGCGCTGGGGGGTGAAGGTGACCAATGTGGAGGTGCGGGAGATCAACCCGCCGCCCGCGGTGCAAGAGGCCATGACCCGCCAGATGTCCGCGGAGCGCACCCGGCGGGCGGTAGTGACCGAGGCAGAGGGAACCAAGCAAGCGGCCATCACGGTGGCCGAAGGACAAAAGCAGTCGTCGATCCTCTCCGCCGAAGGCCAACGCCAGTCGGCCATCCTGCGCTCCGAGGGCTACGCCCAGGCCCTACGGCAGGTTTCGGAGGCGGCGGCCGGACTCGACCCCAACACCATGACCCTGCAGTACCTCGACACCCTCAACAAGCTGGGCGACTCGCCGGCCACCAAGTTCGTGGTGCCGGCGGAGCTCACCGGATTGCTCAACGGGATCGCCCATCCGCTGCGCCAAGCCATCACCACCAACGGGACCGTCCCCGACCACGACTAGTCCGGCGGTCAGGCAACCAGGGCGTGTCCCCTGGCCACCAGCATGCCCACGTCGACCGCGGCGATAACCATCGCAACGCGGAACAACAGCCGCGACCCCTCGCGCCGCCCCCACACCAGCCCGCAGGCCGCCGTGGCGACCACGGCCGCCAGGCCCACTGCGGAGGCCACGCCAGGGCGTCCGGCACCAAACGCGATCAGCAGCGAGGCCACCAGCAACAAAGCGGTGGCCGCCACGACGCTGCGCCGGTAACCGAGCACGTGGGGTAGGCCGCGGATCCCGCCGGCCAGGTCCTGGGCCAGGTCTGGAGCAGCATTGGCCAGATGGGCCCCCACCCCCAAGGTCGCGGCGGCCACCAACGCCCACCATGGAGGCCAGCGGGGTACAGGGAGCCCGAGCGTCACGAACGCGGCGAGCAGGGCGAACGCCCCGGCGTAGGGTACCCAGGACCACACGGTGGCTTTCCAACGCCAGTTGTAGCCCCAGGCCAAGGCGACGGCGGCCAGGTGAGCGGACCCGGCGCGCCATCCACAAGCCAGCGACAGGGGAATCACCGCAGCGACGGCCATGCCCGCGGCACGCCGCACCAGTTGGCGGGGCACCGTGCCCTGCGCCACCGGTTTGTCGGGGCGGACCGAAGCCTCATCGCGCTCGGCGTCCAACCAGTCGTTGTGCCAGCCCACCGACAGCTGCCCGGCGGCGACCGCCGAGCCGGCCAGCACCACCCCGGCCGCGGAACGCCCGACGGCGATCGACAAGGCGACGGCGAAGGCGGTCACCGCCGCCGAGGGCTCCGGGTGACAGCTGCGGAGCAAGCCCAGAGCGGCGACGCGGCGCGTCACTCCCCCGGCCCGCCCATCAGCGCGGCGCGGGCGTGGCCCACCAAGGCATCCAACGCGTGGGGCCCGCCGTCGCGGGGCACCGCGCCGTACACCACAAAATCCGGGCGGACAAGCACTGCCGTAGCCGCCAGAGTGGCGAACCAGTCGCCGTAGGTGCCATCGACGTCGCTCAGCGGCGTTCCCGGTCCCACGCCGGCTACCACCGCCCCCGTTTCCTCCAACCACGTCGCCGCGGGCGCGCCCAACATCGACCGTGGGTCGTTCTGCCAGCCCAGCAGCACCCAACGCCCGCCGGCGTCGAGCACGTCGTCGAAGCGGCCGGCCCGGCCGTCGAGCGCCACAACCCCTTGCACGGACGGCAGCCCGGCGTCGGGGTCGCGACCCCGGAAGATGCCGGCGCCCATGGGCGGCGCGGTGGGGAGCGGCAGGGGGCCGGCGACTCGCGCGGCGGCCGCCATTTCCTCGTCCCGGAGGGCCGCGGCGGCCGGGTCGGACACACAGATGACCTTGCCCAACTCGATGGAGAAGTCGATCTCGGCGGCCACCTGCGGGTCCCGTTCGCGTTGGTAGGTGTCGAGCAGTGTGCTGGGCGCCGACGCGGCGACCACCGCATCGAGTTTCCATGCCAGGTTGGCGGCGTCCCGCAGGCCCGAACACAGCCCCTGGCCGGCGAACGGCGGCATCTGGTGGGCGGCGTCGCCGGCCAGCATCAGCCGATCGGTGCGCCAACGAGGAGCGGAGCGCGCCGCGAAGCGGTAGAGGGCGCTGCGTTCCAGCCGGGCGTTCGTCGGGGTCATCCCCCAAGGCGCCAGGAGCCGCCACACGGCGTCGGGCTGGGCGAGCGCTTCGGGCGTTTCGCCGGCCAGGACCATGAACTCCCAGCGCCGCCGGCCGCGACCTCCCGACACTGCGGTGGTCGGCCGGCGGGGATCGCACACCTGGATGTTGAGGGGGTGCCACGACGCCGGTTCGTCCGCCACCACGTCGACCACCAGCCAGTCATAGAAATAGCCGTGGTCGCGCAGCTTTACGTCCATGCAGCGCCGGGTCGTGGAGTGCACGCCGTCGCAACCCACCACCCACGTCGCGGCGCTGGAGTTGCGCGCGCCGCCGGGGGCCGCGGCGCTCACCACTACCTCGGCCTCGCTCCCGTCCAGGGCGGTGACCTCCCAGCCCCGGCGGACGGTGATGGCGGAACATTCGTCGATGCGCCGGGCCAGTAACCGTTCCAGGTCGGGTTGGTGGAACATGGTCGAGGCCGGCCAGCCGCACCTGCCGGGTCCGTCTGGCTCCAGGCGCAGCAAAACGGCGCCGCTTGCGCTGCGCCATTCGTAGGCGTCCATGGCTTCGGTGAGCGGTGCCAGCTCGTCCATCACGCCGACGGCTTGGAGGATTCGGGCTGCGTGATGATCGAGGTGGACCGCCCGGGGCAGGGGAAAGGGCGCGACCCGTGCCTCGAAAAGATCCACCCGGCGGCCCCGCCGGCCGAGCAGCAGCGCGAGGGTCGCCCCGACAGGTCCGGCCCCCACGATGGCTACCTCGCAGGTCGACACAGGCACCTAAGGGTAGTGAGCGGGGTCGCGCCGGCGGGGACCGCGGGCGAACGACATAGCGATACGGGTGTGGGAGGCTGCAAGGGTGACAGCGGCGCTGGTCCGCCCGCGCAACGACGTGGGGCTCTACGACGATCTGGCGGATCAGTGGTGGGACCCCAAAGGGCCCTTCGCCATGTTGCACTGGATCGCCGAGGCGCGCGCCGGACTCGTCCCCCCGGCTGGCCGCCCGGGGGCGGTGCTCGTCGACATGGGCTGCGGTGCGGGGCTGCTCGCTCCTTGGGTGGCGTCCAAGGGGTACCTCCACATCGGCGTGGATCTCACCCACAGCGCCCTGGCCCAGGCGCAGGCCCACCACGTCACCGCGCTGCGGGGCGATGTGGGCGGGCTTGCCCTGCGCGCCGGCGTGGCCGACGTGGTGTGCGCGGGGGAGATCCTCGAGCATGTGCACGAACTGGGGTCGGTGGTAGCCGAAGCGTGCCGGGTTCTGCGACCGGGCGGCACGCTGGTTATCGACACCATCGCGAACACCCGCCTGGCGGACCTGCTGGCCGTGCGGGTGGCCGAGCGGGTGCCCGGCGGGGCCCCGGCGGGGGTGCATGACCCGGCCCTCTTCGTCGACCGGGACCAGCTGGTGGCCGAGTGCGGCCGCCACGGCGTCGCGCTGAGCTTGCGCGGCCTGCGGCCCAGCGTCCCCGGCATCTTGGGGTGGATGACCAAACGGCGGCCGGCGCGGATGGTGCCCACCTGGAGCACCGCGGTGTTATTCCAAGCGGTGGGTACCAAGAAGTCGTGACCTCTCGAGCGGCGGTGATCACCGCGGCGGCCAGCGCCGTCCCTCCGAGCCGGCCCCAGCGCGCCTTGTGGGACGACTTCCTGGGGCCCCACGTGGGGCACAACCGCTGGGCGCAGCGCATCTACAACAGCGTCGGGGTGCAGCGCCGCCATCCCGCCGTCGACCCCACCAAGGAGGACGTGTCGGGCTGGTCCACCGGCCAGCGCATGCAGCGCTACGTGCCCGAGGCGTTGCCGCTGGGCAAGAGCGCGGTGTCCGAAGCGTTGGCCCTGGCCGGCACGGACAGCGCCGAGGTGGGGTTGTTCGCGGTGGTGTCCTGTACCGGCTACGCCACACCGGGCATCGACATCCGCTTGGCTCGCGACCTGGCGATGCCCGACACGGTGCAACGGCTGCTCATCGGGCACATGGGTTGTTACGCGGCGATCCCCGGGCTCGGCGCGGTGAGCGACTTCGTCGTGGCCCGCCAACGCCCCGCAGTGCTGTTGTGCCTGGAGTTGTGCAGCCTTCATGTGCAGCCACCGAGCCTGGAAACCGAGCAGATCGTGGCTCACGCCCTTTTTTCCGACGCGGCCGCCGCGGTGGTCGTCGCTCCCGGAGCTCGACCCGGCCTCGCCGTAGTAGACGTCGCCGCGCTGAGTGACCCATCCAGTGCCGGCCACATGACCTGGGACATCACCGACCACGGGTTCCGCATGGGCCTGTCGCGCCGGGTGCCCGACGTCCTGGCCGTCCACGTCGCGCCCATGATCGGCGACCTCCTGGCGCGCAACGGGATCACCGCAGCCGACGTGAGCGGGTGGGCCGTGCATCCCGGCGGCCCCCGGATTCTCGATGTGGTCGAGGACCGCCTGGGTTTGGCGTCCGACGCGCTTGGCCCGTCGCGCCGTGTCCTGGCCGAACACGGCAACTGCTCCTCCGCTACCGCTTTGCTGGTGGTCGAGGAGATCCAGCGGCAACAGCCGCCGACCCCGGGCACCTACATTGTGCTGGTGTCCTTCGGCCCCGGTCTCACCTTGTACGCCGCGCTGCTGCGGGCTCAGTGACGTCGCCGCGGGTGCTGCGCCTGGGGATCCTGGGCGCGGCGCGCATTGCCCCCGCGGCGGCCATCCGCCCGGCGCGGGTGGTGCCCGAGGTGGAGGTGGTGGCCGTGGCCGCCCGTGACCCGCTTCGAGCTCGCGCCTTCGCGGCCAAGCACGCCATCCCCCGGGTGGCCGACACGTACCAGGCGTTGGTGGAGGACCCCGACATCGACGCCGTCTACAATCCCCTGCCCAACGGCCTGCACGCAGAGTGGACGATTGCTGCGCTGGCCGCCGGCAAACACGTGTTGTGCGAAAAGCCGTTTACTTCCAACGCCCTCGAGGCCAAAGCGGTCGGCGACGTAGCCGCTTCGAGCGGACTGGTGGTCATGGAGGCGTTTCACTGGCTCTACCACCCGTTGGCCCAGCAGATGCTGCAGGTCGTGCACGGCGAACTCGGCGCGCTGCGCCACATCGAGGCGTGGGTGGCGTTTCCGTTGTTCCGTTTCTCCGACATCCGCTACGACTTCGCGCTGGGCGGGGGCGCCATGATGGACGCCGGGTGTTACGCGGTGAGCATGGCCCGTTTTCTGGCCGGCGAGGAACCCGACGTGCTCGACGCACGGGCCACGCTGCAGCGCGAACAGGTGGATCGGGTCATGACCTCGCACCTGCGCTTCCCGAGCGGGTTGACCGCCACGCTGCACGCGTCGATGTGGTCGCCCACCATGCCGTTGAAGGTGGCCGTGCACGCCATCGGCGAACGCGGCGAACTGCGGGTGTTCAATCCCATCGCCCCCCAGGCCATGTACCGCCTGTCGGTGCGAGGCGACGCCGGCCGCTCTTCGCAGTGGGGCCGTGGCCGGCCGACCTATGGCTACCAGTTAGCCGCCTTCGCCGACGCAGTGCTCCACGGCGGCCCGGTGCTCACCCCGCCCGCCTATTCGATGGCCAACATGGCAGTTATCGACGCCGTCTACGCGGCGGCCGGTTTGCGCCTCCGCGGCACCTGAGCCTTTTTGGGCCGCTAGGTCGCCGGGATCCGACCCCGCAGCGCGGCTTCCACCGGGCCGTCGCCGTACAGCTCGCGGGCCACGTCGAGGAGGTCCGGTGCCTTGGTCAGCTCATGTCCGCCGTCGATGGCCAGGCTCTGGCCGGTCACCCAGCTCGATTCCGGTCCCACCAGGTAACGGATGCCGCCGGCAATGTCGGCGGGCACGCCGGTGCGCCCCAACGGTTTCTCGGCGATGAAGCGCTCCACCGTCCCGGGTTGAAACATGCGGGGGTTGCCCCCCGATTCGGTGAGTCCGGGGCGCACCGCGTTGACCCGCACACCGAGCGGTCCGAGCTCGGCGGCTGCCGTCTTGACCAATGCCTCGACCCCCGCTTTGCCCACTGCGTAGCTGGCTAGCAGGGGCCACGGCAGATGCGCGGCGGTGGACGACACGCACACGATGGCACCCCCGCCCCCCGAGACCATGGGTGGCGTGGCGTGCTTGATCAGCAGAAAGGCCGAGACCACGTTGCGGTTGAGCACCGACGCGAACTCGTCGGCTTCGCTCATCAGCAACGGTTTCATCACCGCACCGCCGCCGACCACGGCCACCGCCATGGCGAAGCGCCCTTCGAGCGCGGTGGTGGCACTGACCGCCGCGGCGACCTGCTCGGCGTCGAGACCGTCGCCTGCGAAGTACTCGACCACCGCCTGATCACCCGCCTCCTCCCGGATCAGCTGCTTAGCCCGTCGCAGGGTGTCCTCGTTGCGGCCCATGATCATCACCGCGGCGCCGTCGCGGGCCAGGGCGATCGCCGCGGCGCGCCCCAGTCCTCCGCCGCCGCCGGTGATCAGTGCGGATTGGCCGTCCAGCGCGTGTTCGGGCATCGGGGCGGAGCGTACCAGCGGCCCGCTCCAGGCGACCCGGTGACCGCTAAATCCGTGTGACGGCCCGGCGGGCACTGGCAAACTGACAGGTCGACCGGAGGAGTGAGTGGTGGAAGACCTCGACACCGGGGCGGCTACAACCAGAACGACCCTCAACTACTGCATCGACCTGGCGCGCCCGTACCGTCGGTTGCTCCTCGGTGGGGCGTTGGGCTTGGTGGTGGGCGTAGCTATCAACGATGTGGCCACCCCGCTGATCTTCGCGGCCGTTCTCGATCGGATCGCCACGCTGCGCCACGGCGCCGAGTTGTGGCCGCGTTTCGGGACTCTCATCATCGCTTACGGGCTGCTCGTCGTGGCCGGCCAGGCCGCGTTCCGGGTGGCGGGGTGGCTGGAGTGGGAAGGCAGCCTGCGAACCTTCGCCAACGGCGTGCACCGCAGTTTCGAGCGGCTGCTGCACCTCGGATACCGTTGGCACGTCGACCACCCGGCGGGTGAAGTTGCGTCGTCGCTCAGCTCGTTCTCCTGGGCTCTGGTCGACGGGATCGACACCCTGCAGTGGGGCGTGCTGCGCATCGTGGTCGTGGTGGTCTCCGCCATTGCGGTGATGGCGGTGGTGGCGTGGCCCGTGGCGTTGGTTCTGCTGGCCCTCACCGCGGCGTTTCTCACCATCATCATCAAACGTTCCGGGCCGGTCACCGCGGCGGCCAAGGACTTTTCCGAAGCCCACTCGCGAGCGGAGGGCAACGCGGCCGACGTCATCCGCAACACCACCGCAGTGTTGGTGGCGTCGGGCGAAGACTATGAGTCGGCCCGGGTCGCCGATCTGCTCGACGCGTCGGTGCGCGCCGATCTGCGCGCTCGGCGGGCCTTCACCATCACCCGATTGTGGATGGGCGGCACCATCGCGCTCATGACCTGGGGCGCCATGCTGGTGGGTATCCTGCTGGCCGTTCGGGGCGACATCCAAGCCGGTGTGGTGTACCTGGTGCTGTTCTATGCGGCGCAGGTGTCGACGCAGATGGTGGAGAGCTTCGAGCAGATCCGCAACCTGACCCGCGGGATGGGGAGGGCGGCCAAGCTGGTCGGTCTGGTCCTGACCCCGCCCGAGGTCCTCGACCGACCCGACGCCCCGCCGCTGGCGGTCGCTGAGGGTTCTTTGCGCTTCGAGCACGTGCGTTTCGGGTACCGCCGTGACGTGGCGCTGCTCGAGGACTTCGACCTCGACGTGCACCCCGGTGAGCACGTGGGCGTGGTGGGACCCTCCGGCGGGGGGAAATCGACCGTGACCCGACTCGTGCTGCGTCTGATGGACGTCGACGCCGGCCGGGTCCTCATTGACGGCCAGGACATCGCCACCGTCACTCAGCGCAGCCTGCGCCGAGCCGTCTCCTACGTGCCCCAGGACCCCCAAATCCTGCATCGCAGCATCGCCGAGAACATCTGGTATGGCAATCCCGATGACCTCGACCTGGGCCACATCGAGGAAGTGGCCAAGGCAGCCCATGTGGCCGAGTTCGTGGAAAACCTCCCCGAGGGCTACGACACCGTGGTCGGCGAGCGCGGCCTCAAGCTGTCGGGGGGCCAGCGCCAACGGGTGGCCATCGCCCACGCCATGCTGAAACATGCTCCGCTGCTGATCCTCGACGAGGCCACCAGCGCGCTCGACTCGGAGTCGGAGCGTTTCGTGCAGGACGCCTTGTGGCAGCTGATGGCGGACGCCACCGCGTTGGTCGTCGCCCACCGGCTGTCCACCATCGCCCACTTGGACCGCATCGTGGTGATCGAATCAGGTCGCATCTCCGAGGTGGGCACCCACCACGAACTGCTCCACGACAGCCCCGTCGGCACGTACCGCCAGCTGTGGAAACACCAATCCGGGGGCTTTCTCACCTGGTGAGCCTGGTGGCGGAGTTATCGTACGGCGCACATGCCTCGGCGCAAACGGAAAACCACCCGACGTCTGCTGGTCCCCAGCCACCCCGAGCTGTCGCGCACGGTGATCGAACCGCTGGCCTTCATTTTGGCCGTCGCGGCGTTCCTGGCCCTGATCATCGTCATCGGCCTGGCGTTGAGCTAGCAGACCCCTCAGCGGGGCCGGGTCAGCAGGCGAGTTCGGTGATGACGCGCGCGGGACCTACCGCGTCGAGCCGCCAGCCTTCGAGCAGCGCGCCCGGCGCGCACAGCGCCACCGCGCAACCACCGAACCCTGCGCCGGTCATGCGGGCTCCGTAGACACCGGGAATAGCGCTCAGCCGGCCGACGAGGGCGTCGAGGACGGGGGGTACCACGTCGAAGTCGTCGCGCAGGGATCGGTGGCTGGCCGCCATGAGCTGCCCCACCTCTGCGCTGCGTCCCGCTTCCAGGGCGTCGGCGAACGCTGCGGTGCGGGTGTTCTCGGTGATGACGTGGCGTGCCCTCCGCCGCGTCTGGTCATCGGGCAGCGCGGCCAGATCGCGCAGATCGGCGTCGCGTAACGGACCGATCGAACGGGCGGCGCTCTCGCAGCTGGCGCGCCGCTCTGCGTACGCCGTTGCCGCTAGGACACGGGGCCTGCCGCAGTGCACGGCCACCACTTCGACATCCTCGGGCAACGCCACTGCGCGCAGCACGTTGGTCGTGCAGTCGATCAGCAGGGCGTGGCCGGCCACACCGGCCGCAGAAGCCAGCTGGTCCATGATCCCGCAGGGGACACCGACCGCCGCCTGTTCCGCCCGCTGGCACAGCAACGCCAGCTCGAGCGGAGGGGCCTGGGCTCCCAGGGCGAGCGCCACGGCCAGCTCCAACGCTGCGCTGGAGGCCAGCCCGGCGCCGACGGGCAAGGTGGTGACCACGGTGGCTTGCCCACCCGTCGTGGGGTGCAGTTGGGCCACCACTCCGGCGACGTATCGCCCCCATTCGGGCACGACGGTGCCCGAATCTTGGCCATCAACCCTCAGGGTCACCGGGTCGGGGTCATGTGTGGAGTGCACCCGCAACTCCAAGGTCTCGGCCGACTCGAGTCGCACCGTGGTGCCGAGCTGAATGGCCATCGGCAACACCAAGCCGCCGGTGTAATCGGTGTGGTCACCGATGAGGTTGACCCGCCCAGGAGCGAACGCCGTGCGAATCACGACCAGGAGACGACCTGGGAAGGCTCGAGGCGGGGCAACCGCGGGAACCAGGCATTTTCGCTGGGATATCCGATGTTGACGGCCAGAAACGCCCGGTGGCGACCGTCAGGGAAGAACTCGTTGGAAGCCGCCTCGGTGTCGAAACCGCCCATAGGACCGGCGGCCAATCCCACCGAGCGCACCGCGAGGATCAGGTAGCCGGCTTGCAGGGCGGCGTTGAAGCGGGCCAGCTCCTCCCGGCGCGCGGCGCCCATACCCTCGAAGTTGTCTTTCATCTCGGGGCGCATGGGGAAGGTCGTGGGCGAGAACTCGTGAAAGTCGACATCGGCGGCCAGGAGGGCGGTCACCGGTGCCGCTTCGGTCTTCGCCCGATTGCCTTCGGCCATGAGCGGCACAAGCCGTGCCTTTCCCTCGGGGGTGCGCACGAACTGCACCCGGAGCGGCTGGGTGTTCGCCGCGGTGGGCGGCCATTTGGCCAGGTTCCAGGCCTCGAGGAGTTGCTCATCGGAGACGGGCCGGGCGCTGAACGAGTTGGCGGTGCGGGCTTCGCTGAACAGCGACGCCCGAGCTTCGGTGTCTATGACAGGGAGGTCGGTGAACTCGGCGGTAGCAGTCATGTCCACTGGAACAGTAGTTGAATCTTCAAATATTCCATCAGGTGAAGCTTTCGCTGCGTGGCACGTAGCCTGCGGTCATGCGCTTTGCCTTCAAGACTGCTCCCCAGCACACCACATGGACGGACATGCTCGAAGTGTGGCGGGCCGCAGACGACATCGAAGTGTTCGAATCGGGCTGGACCTTCGACCACTTCTACCCGATCTTCTCCGACTCGACCGGCCCCTGCCTGGAGGGGTGGACGACGTTGACGGCGTTGGCCCAGGCCACCACCCGCCTGCGTATGGGCACGCTGGTCACCGGGATCCATTACCGGCATCCGGCGGTGTTGGCCAACATGGCGGCCACCCTTGATGTGATCTCGGGCGGTCGCCTCGAGTTGGGTATCGGTGCCGGCTGGAATGAGGAGGAATCCGGCGCCTATGGCATCGCCCTGGGCACCTTGCGTGAACGCAGCGACCGCTTCGAGGAGGCGTGCGAGGTGGTGGTCGGGCTGCTTTCGCCCGCGGTGACCACATCGTTCGCCGGACGGTTCTTCGAGTTGCGCGACGCCCGCTGCAACCCCAAGCCGCTGCAGCATCCGCTCCCTATCTGCATCGGCGGAAACGGAGAGCGCCGCACCCTGCGCACTGCGGCCCGCTTCGCCCAGCACTGGAATTTCGTGGGAGGGCCCGTGGAGTTGTTCAGCCACAAACGCCAGGTCTTGCACCAGCACTGCGCGGACGTGGGACGCGACCCGAACGAGATCCTGCTGTCGAGCCACGTTCCCTTCGACGGCGACGCCTCGGCCACCGCCGCGGCGGCCGCCGCGCTGGCCGAGGCTGGTGCGGGCCTGGCCATCGTGCAGTTGCGGCCGCCGCACCAGCCGTCGGTGCTCGAGCCGCTGGCCCACGCATTGGCCGGCATCGATTGAGTCGTTGAGCGCTACCATGGAGCATGGGGGACGGGCCCATATTGGCTAAGGCCACTATTGCCAGGCATCCGCTGCAGTGGCTGCGCGAGCGGGACCGGGCGTTGGCCGCCACGAGGCGGGCGGCGCGCACCGCCATCGTGATGCCGGCCATGTTCGCCATCGGCGACAAGGTCATCGGCGACCCGACGCTGGCCACCTTCGCCGCGTTCGGCTCCTTCTCCTTGCTGCTCCTGGTCGACTTCACCGGGCCCATGGCTGCCCGGCTCCAAGCCCAGGCCGCCCTGTCCATCGTCGGCGGGCTGTTTGTGTGCCTGGGCACCTTGGCCTCGCGAGCCGCATGGCTGGCTGCGCTGTGCATGGCGGTAGTCGGGTTCGTCGTGCTGTTCGGAGGCGTGGTGAGCTCCGTGCTGGCCGGCGCGGCCACGTCGCTGCTCCTGGCGTTCATCCTTCCGGTTTCGTTGGCCGGACCGGCATCGTCGATCCCGGCCCGTCTCGAAGGCTGGGGCATGGCCTCCGGCGCCGCCTTTTTGGCCGTGGCCCTCTTGTGGCCCGCGCCGTCCCGGGAACCGCTGCGCCAACCAGCCCTGCTGACCATCAGGGCGTTGGCCGCCCGCATCCGCTCTGATGTGGCGGTGGTGCTGGGCGACGAAGCTTCCTCCGGCCCGGCTCGCCGCTCCGCGCTGCAGGGGGCCGAAACGGCGACCGAAGCGCTGCGCCGCGGGTTTTTTGCCACGCCCTACCGCCCGACGGGGCTCAGCACCGCGGCGCGGACCATCGTGCGCCTCGTCGACGAGCTGACGTGGCTTCACTCGGTCATCGAGGCGTCGACGCCGCCGACCCGTCTCCCGCCGAACCGGGCCGCCTGCAAGGTCAAGCTGGCGGCCGCGTCGGTCCTGGAGCGGGGGGCCGATCTCCTCGACGCCCCGCAACAGACACGGGAGGCGCTGCATGCCGCGTTGGACGAGCTGCGCTCGTCGCTCGACGACATGGAGCGCAGCGCCACGCTGCAGCTGCCCATTCATGCTGAGGCACACCCGGGCGCGACCGCCGTCGAGGATCGCATCAGCGAGTTCGTCTCCGCGCTCGACCCAACGTTCCGGGCCCAGGAGTTGGCGTTTGTCATCAACCAGATCGGCACCAACATCGATCTGGCCGCCGCCGCCGAACGGCGCAGCGAACTGCAACGCCTCCTCGGGCGGCGTCCCGCTCCCCCGGCGGGCGTCGACCCTCTCAGCGGCACCCTCTCGGCCGCCCAGGAACGGGCCGCGGCCCACGTCGAGTGGCATTCGGTGTGGATGCACAACAGCCTCCGTGGAGCGGTGGGCCTGGGCCTGGCCGTGCTGGTGGCCAATCGCACCGGGGTCCAGCACGCGTTTTGGGTAGTACTCGGAACGTTGTCCGTCCTACGCTCCAACGCCCTCAGCACCGGCCAAAACGCCCTCCGCGGCGTGCTGGGCACCGTCGTCGGTTTCGTTATCGGTGCCGTCCTACTGGCCGCGATCGGGACCGACACCACCGTGCTGTGGTCGCTCCTCCCGGTGGCCATTCTCCTCGCAGGCTTGGCGCCGGCGACCATCTCGTTTGCCGCGGGGCAGGCCGCCTTCACCCTGACGTTGGTCATTCTTTTCAACATCGTGGCGCCCGCGGGGTGGCGCGTCGGCCTCATACGTGTGGAGGACATCGCCCTGGGGTGCGGCGTCAGCGTGTTTGTGGGCCTGCTCTTTTGGCCCCGGGGGGCCGCCGTCGCGCTGGGCCAGGCGCTGGCCGCGGCCTACGACGACAGCATTCGCTACCTCAGCGGTGCCGTGGAGTTCGGGATGGGCCGCTGTGACATGAGCGCGCCGCTGGCGGCCGCTCCCACGGACGAATCGATCCGAGCCGCGGCGTCCGCCCGCCGTCTCGACGACACCTTCCGGGGCTTCCTGGGCGAGCGCGGATCCAAAGCGGTGTCGCTGGCCGAGGTCAGCGCGCTGGTGACCGGCGTCAGCGGTCTGCGCCTGGCCGCAGACGCGGTGGCCGACCTGTGGCGGCGCGACGATTGCCTGGCTGCTGGCGATCGGACCACAGCCAAGGCGGAGCTGGAAGCAGCAGCAGGGGGCCTCGTTGCATGGTACGAGCAGTTTGCGGGCATTCTGGGCGGCGAGCGGGGAACGGTCCCCGACCCGCTGGCCCCCGACCAGGCCGCCGACGCTCGGCTGGTCGACGCGGTCCGCCACGACCTGCGCAACAACGACAGCCAAGCCAATGCCACCGCCGTGCGCATGATCTGGACCGGTGACCATCTCGATGCGGTACGCCGCCTGCAAAGCGGTCTGGTCGGTCCTGTCCGAACCATCAAGGCCCGCACCGGTCTCGACGCACTCGACGCGGCCATCCCGTGGCGGCTGTGGCCGGCTTACCAGCGCCCATGACGAACCAACCTGCGCCACCGGAAACCTCCGACGCGGTTCTCGACGCGGCCGCCGAATGCTATGTGCGCCTCGGCGTAGCCCACACCACCGCAGCCGTTATCGCCAAAGCGGCGGGGATATCCCGGGCCACCTTGTACCGACGCTTCGGCGGGCACGAGGCCATCGTCCTCGCCGTGGTGGCCCGCGAGTCGGCCGCCATGGCCGCCGACGCGCAAACGCATCTCATGGGGATCGACGATCCCGCGGAGCGCATGGTCGAAGGGATGATGTTCTCCATCGCGGAGATCAGCACCCGACCGGTCCATGCCGCGGTGTTCGGCGGTGAGGCGGCAGCCTGGGCGGCCAGCGAGGCCCTCCGTCTGGAGGCGTTTCGCCGTATCTCCGACGCAGGGATCAGGCCGGCGCTCGTCCCCGCGCTCAACGAGGGGATTCTCTCGGAGCAGGACGTGGCCGACCTCGTCGACTGGGTCCTGCGCATCTTGGTGTCGTACGCCGCGGTGCCCGGACCCGGGCTCCACACCCCTGACGACATTCGCCGTCAGTTGCGTATCTGGTTCGTCCCCGCGTTCGACCGGCTCTTGACGGGCGGTTCGCTGGCCCACTGAGACCGCTAGGGCTTCGGAGACCGCTAGGGCTGCGGAGCGAAGCTCGTTTCGTTCAGCGCGTGCTCGCACGACGGGCCGTCGGCGGCCCACACCTGCGGCGGCTCCGCGGGTGAGCTGGGAGTGCGTATGAGCATCGCGGAGCGGGTGCCGTAGTCCTCGGTGTGGACACAGCACGAGGACACTTGGACCAGCCGCTGCGCCTCGGCGTCCCCCTCAACGCCGGTCAAGGTGAGGGTGTGATCGCGCAGGACCTGTCGTAGCCGTTCGACTACCTCGTCGACCCCGAGGGCACCCAAGCCGTCCAGCATGGCCGCCACCCGCTGCACTTTGGCGCTCGGTTCACCGAACGGCTTGTTTTCCAGCACGTGGATTCCGGGACCCAGTTCGCGCGGCTCGACCCGTTGGGGCTGGGTGAGGTCGATGTAGTACAAGGCGTTGCGGTCGCCGACCAGGACCCAGCAGGGATTGAACTCGCCGGGCGGCGACGCGGCGGCGAAGTCGGCGACGGCTGTGCGGGCGCTGCTCGCCTCGGTCAGGGCCAGCGGGATCTCGCCTCTCGAACGTTTGCCCGCCGGCAGGCCTTGGGGCGCGGGCCGATTGGTCAGGCCGGACACCACTCCGTGTTCGTTGACGGCCAGCCACGTGCCCCCGGCGCGCAGGTCCCGCCCTCCGATCGTGCGCGGGGGCCGTGGGCGCAGCGACGCCACCCCGGCGCTGGGCCGCTCATAGCGTTCGTCGCGGTTGGCCGCTACCACCAGCGGCCAGCCGGGGATCAGGCGGGAAACGACGACGAGCAGGCACATGCGCTACTCAGTACCGCCGCACGAACTCAGCCAGACGCCGATAGACCGGTTCGCGAAACGGGGCCACCTCCCCGGCCAGATCGTCGAGATCACTCCACCGCCAGGAACGGAACTCCGCGTGGGGTCCGTCGCCCAAACCGATGGGAAGGTCCGCCTGGAGTGCGCGCAAGATGAACCACTTGTGCACCTGGCCCCGACCCACTTTCTTCGAACGCACCGAGGGCGGCAGCTCGTATCCGAGCCATTCGGGCACCTGGCCCAGGATCGCCACGTGGGCGCCGGTAAGGCCCGTCTCCTCCTCGAGCTCACGCCACATGGCGTCGACGGGCTCTTCGTCGTCGTCCATGCCCCCTTGGGGCAGCTGGAACGCTCCGAGCACATCGGAGCGCTCGAAGACCAGCACCCGCCCGACTTCATCGAGCACGACCATCCCGACTCCCGAGCGGAACCTGGCGACCACAGAGGCTGTCTAGCACTATCGGCTTCAAGAGGCGGGTTCTGCGCCCGGGGCATCGAGGCCCAGGCGACGACGCTCGATGATCAAGCAGCGGTCCTCGACATAGGCCAGACCACCCTCCTCGGCCACGGCTCGTGCCTCGGGCGATACGATCCCGAGCTGCAGCCACAGGGCGGTGGCCCCACAGGCCACCGCCGCTCGGGCCACCTCGGCGGTCAGCGGTGAGGGGCGGAACACATTGACCAGGCCTACCTGCTCGGGGATCTGCTCGAGGCTGCGATAGACGTGCTCGCCCAGAATCGTCTCCGCCGCCGGGTTGACCGGGATGATGCGCCAACCGTGGGCTTGCATGTGCTCGGGCACGTAGTAGGCGGCCTTGGCCGGCGTGGCGCTGGCCCCCACCACCGTGATCACGTCGTAGGTCCTCAGGATAGTTTCGACGGTGCTGTCGACATCGGCCATCCGCGCAACGGTACCGTCGACGTAGCGGTACCGGACCGGTACCCTCGGCAGAGTGCTCTTGTTTGGTGTTCTTGTCTACCTCGCAGCAGAGATCGCGGCGTTTGTCGTAGTGGCTCAGCAGATCGGTGTGCTGCTGGCCATCGTCTTGGTGCTGGCGGTCAGCGCCTGTGGGCCGTTCCTGCTGCGACGGGTGGGCCTCGGTGTACTCGAGCATGCACGCGTTCGACTGAGCCAAGGCGAGTCACCGAACCGGGACCTGCTCGATGGAGTCGTCGTGGTGTTGGCCGGGGTGCTCGTGTCCATCCCCGGTTTCGTGGGCGACGCCATCGGGCTGCTGCTGCTGATCGGACCGGTGCGCCATTTGGTGATCCGGGTGGCCGGGCGGGTACTGGCCCGTTCTCTTCGCCACGGCACCGTCGTCCGGCTGGGACAGTTCCCCGGCCGCAATGCGCCCGTCATCGACGCCGACACCCGCCAGGCCGACCGGCCAAACGACACCGGGGGCGGCAGCCACCCGCAGCGTCAGCGCTGAGGCCGGCGGCGCAGGTCATTCGGCTGCCGGCGACTGCCGTCGGACCGACCGTGGCTGCTTGTCGGCCCGCAGGCCATGGAAGCTCGGATGGCGGAGGCGTCCGTCGGGCGTCCACTCCGAGAAGCCGACCTCGGCCACCAACTCCGGCGCCGCCCAATGCACGCCCTTGAACGGCACCGCTTCGTCAAACGGGGAGCCGTTTACTTCACGCTCAACGAGCGCGCCGTACACGTCGCGCAGGGTGTCGGCGTCGAAGCCGGTCCCCACCTTGCCGGCGAATCGCAGCCGGCCTTCCTCGTCGTAATAGCCGACCAGGAGGGCCCCGAAACCCCGTCGGGAGCCGCGGGGGTCGGTCCAGCCGCCGATCACCAGTTCCTGGCTGGCGCTGCACTTGAGCTTCTGCCAATCGGCGGAACGTCCCGGGTTGTAGGTAGAGCCGACGCGTTTGGCGATCAGACCCTCCCAGCTTTGCTCGCAGGCGCGACGGAGGAGCTCGCCGGGGTCGCCGTCGAGTCCTTCGACCCGACCGAGGACCTCAGGTGTCCCCGCCAACAAATGCCCTAACAACGCCTGGCGGTCACCGAGCCCTAAGGCGGTCGTGTCGCGCCCGAGCAGGTGAAGCACATCGAAAATGTAGTACTGCGGCGCGGTGTGGGCGTCGGGGCGTTGCAGCCGGGCGAAGCTGGTACGAGACCCTTCGAACGCCACGAGTTCGCCGTCCAAGGTGAAGTTATCCACCGGCAGCTGCGCCAGGGCGGCCACGACCGTAGGGAAGCGGGCCGTGAACGAGAGATGATTACGTGACCACAACTCCACCTCGTCGCCGTTGCGCACAGCCAGACACCGCAAGCCGTCCAGCTTGCGTTCGTACTGCCATTGCTTGGAGCCCGCACTCTGTAGGTGATCGGCCGGGCGTACCAGCGACGCCAGCATCGGCGGCCGCCAGGTAGCCCGAGCACGGGTCCAACGCTCCGCCTGGGTATCGGCGCCCACCTCAGCCAGGCTGCGCTCGCTGCGCACGGAGTCGGGGGCCACCGCCTCGACATCGAATCCCGGTAGCGCTCGCTCGTCAGCCCGCTTGACCATGATCCAGGTTTCCTTGGGGCCGCCGTGGGTGCGCGTCAAGGACCACCCTCCGTTCAACTTGGTGCCCGCCAGCCACACCGACAGATGCCCGGCGCGCACCGCGTCGCTCACCCCGAACGGCTGGCCGTTGCGGACCGTGAGGTTGCGGTAGGTCCCTTCGTCCCACACGATCACAGTGCCCGCACCGTATTGAGCATCGGGGATGACCCCTTCGAAATGCTGATAGTCGAGCGGGTGATCTTCCACGTGAACAGCGAGCCGTTTGACGTTCGGATCATACGACGGCCCTTTGGGAACCGCCCATGAGACAAGGACTCCGTCGGCTTCGAGCCGGAAGTCATAATGCAGGCGGCGAGCGTCGTGTTTTTGGACGACGAAATGGAGCTCGTCTGCGGTCGTCGGGAGGCGGTCGCCGCTCGGTTCGGGGGTTTGATCGAAGCTGCGCTTGGCCCGGTACCGCTCCAGCGGTTCCATACCCGTCCTCCTCAGACGATGTCGACCGCAGCCGCCGCGAACTGCGCGTGGTAGAGGGCGTGGTAGGGACCGTTGTGGGCCAGGAGCTCCTCATGACTGCCCTGTTCTACGATCCGTCCCTGCTCCATGACCAAGATGATGTCGGCGTCGCGGATGGTGGAAAGGCGGTGCGCGATCACGAAGCTGGTCCGGTTGGAGCGCAGCGCCGCCATCGCGTGCTGGATGAGGACCTCGGTGCGGGTGTCGACCGAGCTGGTGGCCTCGTCGAGGATGAGGATGGTGGGGTCAGCCAAAAAGGCGCGGGCGATGGTCAGCAGTTGCTTTTCGCCGGCGCTGACCGTGCCCCCCTCGTCATCGAGGACGGTGTCATAGCCCTCGGGCAGTGAGTGCACGAACCGGTCGACGTAGGTGGCCCGGGCCGCAGCACGGATTTGCTCCTCGGTGGCGTCGAGGTTTCCGAAAGCGATATTTTCCCGGATGGTCCCTTCAAACAGCCAGGTGTCTTGGAGGACCATCCCCATGGCGGCGCGCAGATCACGCCGTCGCAACTTCGAGATGTCGTGGCCGTCGAGGGTGATGGTGCCGTCGTCGATCTCATAGAAGCGCATGATCAAGTTGACCAGCGTTGTCTTGCCGGCGCCGGTGTGGCCCACGATGGCGACGGTCTGGCCTGGCTCGGCCACCAGCGACAGGTCTTCGATGAGCGGATTGGCCGGGTCGTAGGAGAACGACACATGGCTGAACTCCACCCGGCCCTGCAGCCGGCCGTCGAGCGGCGGCAGCAGCTCGTCGCTGGTCTCCTCCTCGGCGTCGAGCAGCTCGAAGATGCGCTCCGCCGACGCGATCCCCGATTGCAGCACGTTGGCCATCGAAGCCAGCTGGGTGATGGGCTGGGTGAACTGGCGTGAGTACTGAATGAACGCCTGAATGTCCCCGAGGCTCAGCGCACCCGACGCCACCCGCAAACCACCGATCACCGCGACCGCCACGAAGTTGAGGTTTCCCAAAAACATCATGGCGGGCTGGATGGTCCCCGAGATGAACTGCGCGGCGAACCCGGCTTCGAACAGTTCCTCGTTGGTGGCGTTGAAGCGGCGCTCCACTTCGCCTTGACGGCCGTACACCTTCACCAGCGTGTGTCCCGTGAAGGTCTCTTCGACTTGTGCGTTGAGCAGCCCCGTGTGTTTCCACTGCGCCACGAATCGCCCACGCGAGCGCTTGGCGATGAACTTGATGATCACTAGCGACAGGGGGATGGTGACCAGAGCCACCAGCGCCAGCAGCGGTGAGATGGTCAGCATCATGATCACCACACCGAGTACCTGCAGGGTGGACGTGAGCAGCTGGCTGAGGGTCTGCTGCAGGCTCTGGGCCAAGTTGTCGATGTCGTTGGTGACCCTGCTGAGCAGGTCGCCGCGTGGTTGGTTGTCGATGTAGCGCAGAGGGAACCGGTTCAACTTTTCTTCCACGTCCGCCCGCAACCGGTACATCGTGCGTTGCACGATCCCGGCCAGCACGTACGACTGGACGTAGGAGAGAACCGAGGAGCACAGGTAGGCGCCCGCCGCGAGGTACAGCACGCGATGGAGCTCGCCGTAGTTGACCCGGTGGTGGCGGATGCCGTCGATAATGATGTCGGTGGCGTGGCCCAGGATTTTCGGGCCCACCACAAACAGCGTCACGCTGGTGACGGCCAGCACGACCACAGCGACCAGGCCCGCACGCGCCGGGCGCAGCCGGGCCGCCAGGCGCCGGGTCGTGGTCTTGAAGTCCTTCGAACGCTCCACGGGCATCCCTGCGGCGCCCATCCGGCCCACCATGGTGGCCCGCGTCGCGGCGGCGGGGCTTTTCGCCGGTACGGCGTCGTCGCTCATGCCGCCTCCTCGGCGGTCATCTGCGATGCCACGATCTCGGCGTAGGTGGGGCACGTTTCGAGGAGTTGGTGGTGGGTGCCCAGTCCTACCTGTCGCCCGTCCTCGAGCACCAGGATCTGATCGGCCCGGGCGATGGTCGAGACCCGCTGCGCCACGATGACCACGGTGGCATCGCCGGTTACCGGCGCCAGGGCGGCTCGCAGCTGGGCGTCGGTGGCCAGGTCGAGGGCCGAGAAGGAGTCATCGAAAAGATAGATGCCCGGCCTTTTGACCAGTGCCCGGGCGATGGCCAGGCGTTGGCGCTGGCCTCCGGACACGTTGGAGCCACCCTGGGCGATCGGTGCGTCGAGGCCGCCGGGCATGGCGGCCACGAAGTCCCGGGCCTGGGCCACTTCGAGGGCCGCCCACAGATCGTCGTCGGTGGCGTTGGCGTCGCCGTAGCGCAGATTGCTGGCCACCGTCCCCGAAAACAGATAGGGCTTCTGGGGGACCAGACCGATGCGGCTCCACAGCAACTCGGGGTCGAGGTCGCGCACGTCGACCCCGTCGACCACCACCTGCCCGCTCGTCGCGTCGAAGAGCCGGGGCACCAGGCTGAGCAGAGTGGTCTTCCCCGAGCCGGTACTGCCGATAATGGCGGTCGTCTGGCCGGCCACCGCACGCAACGAGATGTCGGAGAGGACGGGGGCCTCGGCCCCCGGGTAGTGAAAACTCGCGGCGCGCAACTCGAGCGACCCCCGCTCGGGTAGTTCCGTGATGGGCGACTCGGGTGCTCTGACCGACGACGGCGTCGAGAGCACGTCGTGGATCCGCTCCGCGCACACTGCAGCCCGGGGCCACATCATGGCCACGAAGGTGGCCATCATCACTGACATGAGAATCTGAACGAGGTAGCTGAGAAAGGCCACGAGCTGCCCGATCTGGAGCTGCCCGCTGCCCACCCGCTTGGCGCCGAACCACAACACCGCGGCGCTCGATCCGTTGAGTACCAACATGACGGTCGGGAACATAAACGCCATCAGTCGCCCGGCACGCAGCGATGTCTGGGTGAGCGCGTCGTTGGCCACCCCGAAGCGTTCGCCTTCCTCGGGTTCGCGGATAAAAGCCCGGACCACGCGCACGCCGGTGATCTGCTCCCGCAGCACCTGATTGACCCGGTCGAGGCGCACCTGCATCGCCTGGAACTGCGGGATCATGCGCACGATCACCTGGCCCACCCCTAAGAGCAACACCGGAATGCTGACGGCCAGGATCACCGAAAGGGGGCCGTCCTCGCGCACGGCCAGGATCACCCCGCCGACGAGCATGATGGGCGCCCCCACGAACAGGGTGCAGGCCAGCACCACCAGGATTTGCACCTGCTGGACGTCGTTGGTGATGCGCGTGATCAGCGATGGTGCGCCGAAATGGCCGACCTCTTGGGCGGAGAACCCGGTGACCCGATGGAAAAGCGCTTTGCGCACGTCGCGTCCAAAGGCCATGGCCGCTTTGGACCCAAAGTAGGTGGCGGCCACCGCGAACACGATCTGGATGCCGGCGACCACCAGCATCACCGCACCCAAGCGCCAGATGTAGCCCGTGTTTCCGGTGAGGACGCCCTTGTCGATGATGTCGGCGTTGAGGGTCGGCAGGAACAGGGTGGCCATGGTCTGTACGAACTGCAAGCCGACCACGGCGGCCAGCAGACCCCGGTAGGGGGCCAGGTAGCTGCGCAGCAGGCGGATCAACATGGAGGACAGCCCGGTGCGATGCGTATGCCGTCGAGGAGCAGTGCCACGATCTCTGCGGTGGGCAGGGGCTCATCCACCAGCAGCGCAGGGTGGCTCCCGGCGAAGGTCAGGCCGCGCAGCAGTTGGGCGGCCACCAGCGGGTCCCGGCGCAGGCCCGCCCGATCCGGCTCGAAGACCCCGGCCAGGGCCTGCAGCGTGATCTGCCTCCGGTTGGACTCCTGGCCTTGACCCACGGGGGCTCTCGTCATCCCCACCGCGGTCATGAGGCGCCAGATGGAGATGAACCGGCGCTGCAATATGCCCACCGCCACTTCCAGTCGCGACTCGAGGGGTAGCGAGGGGTCGATCGCGGACAGCTCGGCTTCTACCGGGGCCGGATCGAAGGCTTGTTCGATCGCCGCCGCGATGAGCGACTCCTTGTCCGGGAACACCCGGAAGATGGTCCCCTCCGCGATGCCAGCGGCGTGGGCGATCTGCCGGGTGGTGATCGCTGTCCCATCGGTGGCCAGCAACGCCACGGTCGCCTCGATGATGGCGGCTCGACGCTGTCCCGGCGGCAGGGCCGCGGCGCGGTGCCGTGTCCGGGGTGGCCCCCCGTCGGGCCGCCGTTCGCTGAGCTGTTGACTCGCTGGTTCCCCCACGATGCGAACCCTAACATGAGTGAGGGCTCACTCACCGTTGTTATCGTTGACGGCCCATTTCCTATCGTTCACCGGACGTTTGTCCTCCTGCCGCGAGGAGTCAACCTCCGCGTACGGGATCTTTGGGGCATGGCGGACGCCACCGAGAACGGCTGCGCAGCGCTTCATAGACTCCGGTCGTGACCACTTTGCTGCTCGTGCACGGCGCCTTCCACGGAGCCTGGTGTTGGGATCGCCTGCTTCCGGAGCTGTCGAGCCGGGACGTGAAGGCCCGTGCCGTGGAGCTCCCCTTCACCACCCTGGCCGACGACGAAGCTGCGGTGGTGGCCGAGATTGCGGCGTTGGCCGACCAAAGTGAGCAGGTGGTGCTGCTCGGACATTCTTTCGGTGGTGTGGTCATCAGCGGCGCCGGCGCCCAAGGGTCGACACCGCGTCCCGGCGTGGCCCGCCTCGTCTATCTGGCCGCGGTGCTGACGGGTCCGGGTGAAGATGTGGCCATCGATCCCTCGCCGGGCATGGCTGCCTTGCGCTTCGAGGACGACCGGGCGCGGATCGACGCCGGAGGTAGCACCGACGCGTTTTATCACCGCTGCAGCGATGAGGACGCGGCATGGGCCACCGGGCATCTGCGAAGCATGCCCGCCGCCCTTTTGACCACTCCGTCGTCGGCCTTCGCCTGGCAGGTGCTGCCCAGTACCTACATCGTCTGTGACGACGACCGCATGGTCGGCCCGGACGCGCAGCGCCGTATGGCCGCGAACGCCACGTCGTCGATCGAGATCAGCAGCGAGCACTCCCCCTTCTTGTCGTGCCCTGCGGCCTTGGCCGATGTGCTCGCGCCGATCGTCGCCGCCGTTTGACTCCCGGACAGGGGCCGTTCGACTCTGTTGCGCTCATGAAGCGATTTCATAGATTCGTGCCCATGGCCGCCTCGCAGCCGCCCTCCACGGCGGGCCGCGAGCTCCAGATTCCACTCTGCGAAAGGGGAAGGGCATGACCAACAAGCTGGTCGGCGCGAGTGTGTGGGAGCAGGATCTCTACGAGCACCTCGTGTCGCACGTCGAGAACGAACGCGGGCTCCTCGAGGCCTACAACGCGGCGTCGACGGACTCGGGCTCCCCTGCGTTCCAGTACCTCGTCGGTCTCATTCTCGAAGATGAGATCCGTCACCACCGCAGGTTCAAGGAGCTGGCTTCGACGTTGCGAACCGATGCGGAGTTCCATCGGGAAGACCCCGCGATCCCCCGCATCACCACGTGGGGCCCGCACCCGGAAAAGATCGCCGAGCTCACCGAGGAGCTCCTGCGCCAAGAGCGGGAAGATCATCGCGAGCTGAAGCGCCTGGCCAAAGAACTCAAGGACCTGAAAGACACCACGCTGTGGCAGCTCCTTGTCCATTTGATGGAATCGGACACCGAGAAGCACATCCAGATCCTCGAGTTCGTCAAGGACCACGTTCACTAACTGGTGGGCACAGTGAAGTTCTGTGCAGACATCCCCTGGATGATCTCGGTGAGCAGCGAGAACGCCCCGCCCACCGGATTGTTCAGGTAGATGGTCACCGAGGTCGGCGTCGCACTCCCCTGCGCGCAGTTCGGGACGCAACTCAAGATGTTGACCGTGCCGTACCCGGTGGCGCCGTGGCCGTCCCATCCGGCCCACCTCAACCCGTAGACGATGTTGGTGGAGTCCCCCGAGAGATAGATCGTCGACGGTTTCACGGCGGGCGTGTAGCCCGCGGCGACCGGGTCGGTGTCGACCGTCGGCAACACAGCCGAGGTCGTGGGGGGTGCCGTGATGGCGACGACCCTCGTGGTCGTCGTGGGCTGCAGCGTCGTTGTCGTTGTGGGGGCCACGGTGGTTGTCGACGGCTCCGTCGAGGTCGTGGTGGCACTGCTCGTGGAGGCGGTCGTGGTTGACGGCGCGGATGTCGTCGTCGAACCCGCCCCCAGATTCAACGATCCGGAGCCGCCGCATGCGCCTGCCGCTACCACCAGCACGGCGGCGGCTGCTGCCGTGACAGCGAAACGCTGGAATGACACTTGCCGTTGTGATTGGTTGCGCCCCATGGCCTCAGTGTGACCTTGGGGCTCACCCCGATACAAGGCGGCGCGCCGGGGAGCCCTCCCCCGCGTGATCACGTGGTTGTTGCACGGTGCACCCCTGCGCCGGTGGGGCGAACCAGGCGGCAGGCTAACGTGGCCGGGGGGTGATCAGGAGGCTCAGGCATGCACGTGGACTTCGAGCGGTACTCCAACGCCTACCGGCACGTGTCGATGGCCCGCCATGGCGGCATCCTCGAGGTCACCCTGCACAGCGAGGGCGGATCGCTTGTGTGGGGGGACAGCCCACACACCGAGCTCGGGTATTGCTTCGCTGACATCGGCGCAGACCCGGACAATCGGGTGGTGATCCTCACCGGGGCCGGTACCGACTTCATTGCCACCCTCGACGACAGCTGGGTGGGGGCCATGACGCCCGACAAGTGGACCAAAATCTACTATCACGGCCGGCGACTGCTCCTCAACCTGTTGGAGATCGAGGTACCGGTGATCGCCGCGGTCAACGGCCCGGCTACCATCCATGCCGAGTTGGCGCTGCTCAGCGATGTGGTCCTGGCGGCCGAGCACGCGGTGTTCGCCGACGCACCGCACTTTCGTTACGGGACCGTCCCCGGCGATGGCGTGCATCTCGTGTGGCAGGCCCTTTTGGGGCCGACACGCGGGCGCTATTTTCTGCTGACCGGGCAGCGGTTGTCGGCGACGGAGGCGTTGGGGCTCGGCATCGTCAACGAGGTCCTGCCCGCCGACATGCTCCTGGAGCGGGCGCGCGAGCTCGCTGGACACATTGCCCGCCAACCACCCAACGTCGTGCGCTACACGCGCACCACGATGCTGTCCCAGATCAAGCGCGACATGCTCAGCGCTCTCGATCACGGACTGGCCATGGAAGGACTGGGCGCCTACGAGTCGTGGCCCACCGAGTAGACGGGCTGGTACGGGAGCAGTGGAGGACCGTACAGTCGGCCCACGTCCAGGAAGGAGCGCAGAGCAAATGCCCAAACCGCTGGAGGGGGTCCGCATACTGGACCTGTCGATCGCGCTCACCGGTCCCTATGCAGCGACACTGTTGGCCGACCAAGGGGCCGAGGTCATCAAAGTCGAGCGGCCGGGCCTGGGCGACATCGGGCGCTGGGTGGGGGTTTCGGTGAACGGCATGAGCGCGCTGTATCTCATGTGCAATCGGGGGAAACGTTCTATCGCCATCGACATCCGCACTCCCGAGGGAGCTGAGATCCTGCTCGAACTGGCGGCCGGCACCGACGTCTTCCTGCAGAACTACCGGCCCGGGGTCATGGACCGCCTCGGACTGGGCTACGACGCGGTCCGGGAGCGCAACCCCGACGTGGTCTACGTCTCGTTGTCAGGCTTCGGCTCCGAAGGGCCGTACCGGGAGCGCAGCGCCTACGACACGGTCATCCAGGCCTACGCCGGACTGGCCACCAACCAGGCCAACCCCCTCGACGGGGTACCGGTCTTCCTACGCCAAACTGCGGCGGACAAGGTAACTGCGCTGTACGCCTCTCAAGCCATCACCGCAGCCCTCTACGCCCGGGCCACCGGGAAGGGAGGCCAGCACGTCGAGCTAGCCATGATGGACGCGGTCACCTCGTTTCTGTGGGCCGACTCGGCCGGCAATGAGGTGCTGCTCGACTCGGACCACACCCTCAACTCGAGCTTCGTGGCCGGGTTCAATCCAATTCGTTTCAGTGACGGTTGGGGGATCGTGACGCCCACGTCGGTCGCCGATTTCACCGGAATGTGTCGGGCGCTCGACGTGGAGGGGTGGGATGACCCTCGGGTGGCCACCATGGAAGGCCGCAACAACAACCGTGACGTCTCGGCTGCGCTCATGGACATGTGTTACGCCCAGGCAGCCAACCTCACCATGGCGGAGGCCACGGCCCGCTTCAACAACGAACGGGTCCCGTTTGCCATGATCCTTTCCCCCGACGAGTTGACCCGCGATGCCCACGCCGTGGCCGTCGGGCTCTTCGAGGAGCGCGACCACCACATCGCAGGCCGGATTCGCTTTCCCCGCCACCCCGCCCAGTTCCATGGAACACCCTCGCCGGCCACCGACGCGTCGCCCGGACTCGGCCAGCACACCGACGAGATCCTCAACGAACTCGGCTGGGCGGACCGCATCGCCGGCCTCCGCTCCTCAGGGGTTGTGGCCTAGGAGGGGTCGCTGCTCGAGTCATCCGACTGAGGCGAATAGCGCTTCACGAAGATGGCGAGGGCATCCACCGCGCTGCGCGTCCGCTGATTGGTCTTCGACACTACCCCGGTGGGAGCCGTCGTCGATTCGATGGGGACCACGTTGATGATCTCCCACCTGTTCTCGCCCAACCGGCTGGTAATGGCCCCTAGTCCTTCGATGGATTCGCTCCCGACACGGGCCACGAATTCCCGCCGATCGGCGTCCCAGGACGCCATCACCACACCCTGCTGAAGCGACATGCGGGCAGTGTAGCCGTGGCCTATTCCGGTGCTTCTCCGGCGAGCACCGCGCTACCGGGCCTCGAGGTGGACTCGCCTCGTCTGATCGCCACCTTCGCCGCCTTGCGTCGCTTTCGCTCATCGACGGCCTGCCTGGCCGACTCGTGGGCAGAGGTCGCCGGCTCCGCTTTCAGTCGCAGCCAGCTGTCGACACGAGCTTGATCGAGCGCCCCGTCGGCCACCGCGGCGGCAATGGCGCATCCCTCCTCGCCGGTGTGCGAACAATGGCCGAACCGGCAGCGGCTCGCTATTTCCTCGATGTAGCGAAAGGCGCGGTCAACGCCGTCGCCGGCACCGATCACCGACAGGGCGCGCATTCCCGGGGTATCAATCAACAGTCCTCCGCCGGGCAGAACGATCAGTTCCCGATGGGTTGTGGTGTGGCGTCCCTTGCCGTCCTTGCGGACCTCACCGGTGGCCAGGACCTCTGCTCCGGCCAGCAGGTTGACCAGGGTCGATTTTCCGGCTCCGGATAGGCCCAGCAGTGCGACCGTCCGCCCCCCCAGCAGGTACGGCCCAAGCCCGGCCAGGCCTTCACCGGTGGTGGAACTGACCAGCAGCACCTCCACCCCTGCGGCGACCGCCTTGACCGCTTCGACGGCGCCGGCCACGCCAGCCGGCGCCAGGGTGTCCGACTTGGTGATCAGCACGACCGGAGTGGCGCCGCTCTGCCAAGCAAGGGCCAAAAAGCGCTCGAGGTGGCGCAAACTGAGATCCCCGTCGAGCGCGTCACACAACAACACGGTGTCGACGTTGGCCGCTACGACCTGCGTCGCCGCACCGTTTTCGCCGGCCGCCCGCCGCACCATGCAGCGGCGCGGGAGGACGGCCGCGATCCGAGGACCGCTCCCTTCCGGCAGGCCGGGTGCGACGGCCACCCAGTCGCCCACCGCGATCTGTACCCCGCGGGCCATGGACACCCGCATCTCGTCGGTGCCCGTCATCACTGTGCACATCCCGCGATCGACGCGCGATACACGTGCCGGCACCAGGTCGGGCTCCGCCAACCCGGCCAACGCCGTAGACCAGCCGTCGTCCCAGCCCAACGCGGCCAAACCCACTTCTGCTGCGATGGTCGCCACCGCGCTCCTCACTGTCGGAAAGACCTCATTGTCCCACGCTGAGGCGCTCGGCTCGCGACGCCCCCTCAACCGTAGCGGTAGTGGATGCCCTGGCCCCCCGCGGGATAATGCCACGACAGCGCCTCGGGCTCGCACGCAATCACACAGGTGCCACACTCCAGGCAGGCCGCAAAGTCAGGGATGACTTTGCCGTCCTGGTCGCTGTAGACGTCGGCCGGGCACACGGTGAGACACGAGCGCTGCGTGCAACGCTCGGCGCAGATGTCGTTGTCGATGTGGATGTGCGGGTTGCCCTCGTCGAGTTCGTAGCGGTTGAGGGCCAAGAGGCCGGGGACCGAGAGCGGCGTCATAGCGCACGCACCGCGGCGAGGGCGTCACCGGTGAGGGCGGGGATGGTGAGGTGGCTGTCTTTCATCGCTTTGCGGGCGGAGGCCACCAGATGTTCGCGCGGGGTGCCGTCGGTGGCGTAAATATCGTGGAACACCTGGGTCAGGAACGCCGGGTAGGTGCTGTACAGACGGTGCCTGTCGAGAAAGTGGGGGGCCCGGTGATAGGTGTGCAGATCCTGGAGGACGAAGCCTTCCCGCAGGCGATCCGGGTAGCTACGAAGCGTTCGGGCCGAGTAGTCCCCAACCCGTCTGGCCTCGATGACGGTCTCGGCTGCGCACACGCCCGAGCCGATAGCCAAGTCCATCCCCCGTACCACGAGGCCGTTGTTGATGGCGAAGCCCGCGGCGTCTCCGGCCACCAGTATTCCGTCGCCAAACACCTTGCCCGTCATCTTCTCACCGCCTTCGGGAACGAGATGGGCCCCGTATTCGACGAGCTCCCCGCGGCGGGTCATGGGCGCGATGAGGGGGTGGCTGAGAAATGACCGGAGAAGCTGTGACGACTTGATACCACTGGCCGCCAGGTCGTCCACGCGCACGACAACGCCGACCGAAAGGCTCTCGACGTTGGTGTAGAGAAATCCGCCACCGGCCAGGCCGTCGGTCACGTCGCCCACAAAGGAATAGGCGGCTCCTTCGTTGCCGTCGAGACCGAATCGGTCCTCGATGCTTTCGCGGGGCAGTTGCATGATCCCCTTGATGCCCACCGCGACATCGCGTGGCGTGTTGCGGGTCCGCAGTCCAGCGGCTTGGGCCATGAAGCTGTTCGCTCCGTCGGCTGCGATGACGACACCGGCTCGCAGGATTTCGCCGCCGGCGCGCACCCCGACCACGGAACCGTTCTCCATTAGGGGCTCGTCGACGCGGATGCCGGGCATGAGAAAGGCGCCGGCCTCCTCGGCTCGCCCCGCGAACCAGGCGTCGAACTTGGCCCGAAGAACGCTGAAGGCGTTGTAGGGAGCTGTACCCAACGTTGTCGAGCGGTAGTCCAGCGAGCAGCTGGCGTCTTTGGTCAAGAACGTGGTGGCGTGACGGGTGATGGCCCGCTCCATCGGCGCCGTCTCGTAAAACTCGGGGATCAACTCGTTGAGAACCGCGCTGTACAGCACGCCGCCGCTGACGTTCTTGCTCCCCGGTGGATCGCCCCGTTCGATGAGCACGACCGACAACCCGGCGCTGGCCAGTCGGTAGGCCGCGGCACAACCCGCAGGTCCGGCCCCGATGACGATGGCATCGAAGCTGTCGGTCTCCTCAGAGCTGGCAGCGACTTGGGAACTGCCGGGTTCGTTGCTCATGGGATCTGCTCCAATGCGGAGATCAGCGCGGGCAGGACCTTCGTGAGGTCGCCCACGATGCCGTAGTCACACTGGGCGAAGACCGGAGCGGCCTTGTCGGTGTTGATAGCGACGATGACCCGCGCCCGGTCAACGCCTACCATGTGCTGGCTCTGGCCCGAGATGCCAACCGCTAGATAGAGCTCGGGGGAAATGTCGAGGCCCGAGACACCCAAATAGCGGTCGCGGGGCATCCAGTTGAGCCCTTCGGCCAGGGGCCGGGTGCAGGCCATCTCACCGCCCATGGTGTGGGCCAGAGTCTCGACCAGGGCGAGGTTTTCCTGTTGCCCGACACCCCGCCCAGCGCCGACGACCACTTTGGCCGACGTCACCTCGCCCGCCGACCGCGGCTCAGGTCGCCGCTCCAGCACAGCGGTCAGGGGGTCCGCCACGGAGCATAACGCCTCGGTGACCTCACCAGGGACGGACGCAGCGGCGCTCTCCGCGGAGAAAGCGCTGGCCGAAACGACAATCACCGCAATCGGCGACAGGAGCCGTTCGGTGCGTACTGCGACGCCGCCGTAGAGGGGATGGGTGGCCGAGATGGCGCCGTCGTCGAGGCCGAGGTGGGTCACGTCGGTGACCGCTGCGGTATCGAGGCGGGCGGCGAGGCGACCAGCCAGCAAACGCCCTCGCGTCGACGCCGATATCAGCACCGCGGCAGGGGCCTCCTGCTCGGCCAGTTTGACCAGCACCTCCGCATAGTCTTCCACGGCGACGGTCGCGGTCGGCTCCCCCAGCCAGCGAGTCTTGGCTGGCGTGAAGGCGCTCACCTGGTCGGCGAGCGCGCGCGGGCCGATTACCAAGGCTTCCGCGTCGACACCGAGGTGCTTCGCCGCAGCCAGCAACGCACCCGGCTCGCTCCCCGCATCAATCACCACAAACGTCAACGGATCAGTCGTCATGGTTTCGTTCACACCAACCCTTCTTGGCGAAGTGCACCGACCAGAAGGCCTGCAGCTTCCGCTGCGCTGCCTTCCAAAAGCACGTGCCCGCGGGTGGTGCTCCGCCGGGCGACGGTACTGAGCACTACCGACGAGCGCTCCAGCGGCGCCGATATTCCCAGTTCAGCGAGGGTCCACTTGGTCGCCGGCTTCTTCCCGCCGCTCAGGATCTCGCGCATACCAGGCACTCGAGGCAGGGCGGCGTCGGCCGTGACGGCCACCACGGCGGGCGACGGGACGCCCACCACGTCGAGCTCGGCATCCACCCGGCGCTCGACGCGCCAAGCTCCGTCGTCACGGCGCACGGAGAGAACCTCATTGAGGCAGGGCCAGCCCAGGCGTTCACCCACCTGGATGCCGACTTGCTGGGCGTAGAGGTCGGCGGACCCCGCCCCGCAGACCACGAGGTCGACGTTACCGATGCGCTTGACCGCCTCCACCAGCGCGATGGCTGTCTGGCGGGCGTCGGCGTCGGCCAAGCTCTCCTCGACGATCAGGTACAGCGCGTCCGGTCCACGCGACAAGATCGACTTGCGGGCCATGGACGTGTCGAGCGCGGCGCCACCTGCGGCCAGCGCCACGACGGGGTCGTTCGCCGACGCCAGTGACATGGCGACCTCAAGCGCCACCCGGTCATATTCACTGATGCTCCACTTGGCTCGCTCCAGCGACACCGAGCCATCCCCGCGGACCTCGAGGTCCGCGGGGTCCGGGCACCACTTGCACAGAACTGCGATGGTCATCGTCGGCGTCCTGTCTCAGGCCGCGTGCTTGACGATGTCGCGCCCCACAATGTGGATCATCACCTCGTCGGTACCGCCGCCGATGCGATTGACGCGCATGTCGCGCCAGATCCTCGACACCCGGCAGTCGTCGGTCATACCGAGCCCGGCGAAGATCTGGAGTGCATCATCGGCGATCTCCCATCCGGCCTGCGCCGCATACAGCTTGGTCATGGCGGCCATGGTCTTGAGCGGTACGCCGGCATCAACCATCCACGCCGACTTGTACACCAGGTTCCGAATGTTCTCCAGCTTTACCGCCATGTTGGTCAGCTTGAGCTGGATGAGTTGGAAGTCCCCGATGGGTACCCCGAACTGCTTGCGGGTTGCCGCGTGATGCGCGGCGTCGTCGAACGCGGCCTCGGCCTGACCCAACAGCCCGGCCGCAATGATGAGGCGTTCCAACTCGAAGTTCTTCATCAGTTGCATGAACCCGTTGTCTTCATCGCCCACCAGCATCGACGGCGACAACTCCACATGATCGAAAAACACCTCGTTGAAGTCCGAGTTGTGCCAGGCGATCTTGTTCAGGCCGTGGATGGTGATCCCCGGCAGATCCATGGGCACCAACCACATCGACATGGCCCGGTGTGGCTTGGGATTGTCCACGTCGCGGGTGATGACCAAGCCGTAGGGGGCCTGCTGAGCCCAGCTGATGAAGGTCTTGGATCCGTTGAGGACGATCTTGTCGTCTTTGTGGGTAGCCGTCGTGGCGATGGACGCGTCGTCGGATCCGGCTCCCGGCTCGGTGATGCACAGGCAGAAGGGGATGCCACCGCTCTGCACGATGTCGACCACCACCTTCTTCTGGGCTTCGGTCCCATAGGTCAAGATGTCCCGGACCAAGAGCACCTCCAGGCCGAACGCGTTGACGACGCCCTGTTTCGCCACCCGCTCGGCCACCATCATCAAAGTGACGGTGTCGGCCGGCGTACCGCCATACTCCTCGGGTAGGCCGAGGGAGAAGAACCCGGCTTCAGCCAAAGCTTTACGGGCAGCGACAGGGGGTTGGTGGGTGCGTTCCAGTTCCGCGATATAGGACTCCGGGCAATGCCGGTCCAGTACTTCTCCCAGGTTTTCCAATAGCAACTGCTGTTCATCGGTCAGTGCAAAATCCATTTTGTGCTCCTCTTTCTAAGTCGTGTCGGCCGTGGAGACGCTTCGGCGCGTTCAGCCGACGGCGCCTTGCGCCTTGAGGGCTTCGATCTGCTCGGAGTCGTAGCCGGCCCACGCCAATATGGCATCGGTATCCTGGCCTCGGCTGGGCGCACCTCGCCAAACCTTCGACGGCGTGTCCGAGAACTTGGGAACCACACCAACGCCCTTGATCTTGCCGCCTACCGGATCCTCCCATTCGATGATCATGTCGCGCGCGGCATAGTGAGGATGCTTGGCGATGTCGTCCATCCCCATTACTTTGCTGGCCGGGATCTTGTTGGCGGTGAGGATCGCCTCGGCTTCCTCGCTGGTGAGATTGGCCAGCCACGCCTCGACCAACTCTTTGATCTCCTGTCCGTAGACCGTTTGGTCCGTCAGCGTCTGGAACTTGTCGAGGTCCATGCCGGGCACCAGCTTCTTCATCCGCTGGAAGGGGCCACCGACGGCTCCGATGCTCAAGTAGCCGTCCTTGGTCGGGTAGACGCCATAGGGATGCCAACCTGCCGGATCGAAGTTGCCCGCACGCGGATGATCATGGCCGAACATCAGGTGATCGATGGCGGTAGCAGCCAGCATCTTGAATTGGCATTCGTACTGCGCAACGTCGATGACTTGTCCCCGGCCGGTGCGCTGCACAGAGATGTAGGCGGCGAGCGCCGACCACAGGGCGTACAGCGAGGTGATGTAGTCGTTGGTGTAGGGACTCGACTTCATGGGCGGGCCGTCCGGCTCACCGTTCAACCCCATGAACCCACTGAACGCCTGGCCGATCAGATCGTACGAAGCGCGGCGATAGGTGGCGGGGTCCCCGTACTGGCCGAAGCCGGAGACATGCACGATCACCAAACGGGGATTCAGTTCATGCAACCATTCATCGGTGATGCCCAAGCGCTCCGGGTAGGTGCCGGGGATAGAGGATTCCATCCAGATGTCCGCCCGCTTGACCAGCTCGGCGAACACGGCCTTGGCTCCCGGATTGGAGAAGTTGACCACCATTCCCAGCTTGTTGCGGTCTTCTTGCGCCCACCAGGAGGCCTCGGCTTCGCCTCCCTTGTGGAAGCAGTCGGGCCAGGTCCGCAGTACGTCAGGAGCCGGAAGTTCGATACGGATGACTTGCGCACCGGCCTCGGCGGCCAGCTCACAGGCGAATGGTGCAGCCACCACAACACCGCTGTCGAGAATCGTCAGTCCTTGCAACGACCCGAAGGCGGGGAAATCCGGGAGGATGGTTGTCGACTCATGGGCTTCGAACGCGATTGTCATTGTCGGTCCTTTCAACCAGTGCCCGCAGACTCGGCGGACACCTCTGTTTTGACCATGCCACCAAGGTGCCCGGTGCGACTAGGGCCGAACGTCCCCCTGCGCCGTGCCATCGGTCGCTTTAGCGGCGAAGGCCCCGCCGCATTGTGACTTTCGACTCTCCCCGGTGCCGGAGGAAAACCCCAGTATCAGGTAGGCGTCGACAACGAACTCGACCCGTGAACGAAGTGAGGAGCCGGCAACATGGATCTCGCCGCCATTCTGGACGCCAAGCGAACAGAGATACTGCAACACGCGACCGGCGCGCTCGGACGAGCCCACCTTCAGCACTACGAACTCTCCGGGTCCGAGAGTTCACGGCACCGCCTCGACGACCTCTTCGATGTCGTCGCCACGTCGCTCAAAGAACGCACGCTGGAACCCATCTGCCGCTACAGCCAGACCATTGCCCAGGAGCGCTTCGACACCGGTTTCACTATCGGCGAAGTGCAGACTGCCTTCAACGTGCTGGAAGAGTCCATCTGGCAGGTGGTCATCCCCCACCTACCGCCGAGCGATCTGGCCGAGGCCACCGGCTTGATCGGCACGGTCCTCGGTGCCGGCAAGGATGCTCTGGCCCGGGCTTGGGTCTCCCAAGCCACCAGTGAACACGTCCCTTCGCTCGATCTCGCAGCGCTTTTTCAGGGCGCCGCCGGCTGATCGCGAGCCGGCACCACGGCTCAGTGCGGGCCTGGCGTTTCCCCGTGTTCGTAGACCTGGGCGGCGGGACCTACAACGAGCGGGTCGGGGGTGGCGATCACCGCGTCATCGCGTCGGGGATAATCGAACTGGCTGAGGACGTAGCGCATCGCGCCGATCCGTGCCCGCTTTTTGTCGTTGCTCTTCACGACCGTCCAGGGGGAGAAGTCGGTGTCGGTTCGGGCGAACATGGCTTCTTTGGCCACCGTGTAGTCATCCCATCGCTCGAGTGACGCCAGGTCCGTTGCCGACAGCTTCCACTGGCGGACCGGGTCGATGCGCCGGATGAGAAAACGGGTGCGCTGTTCGGAGCGCGAGACCGAGAACCACAGCTTGATGAGGTGGGTGCCGTCGCGCGTCAGTAATGCCTCGACCGCCGGCACCTGTTCGATGAAGAGGTTGTACTGCTCGTCGGTACAAAAACCCATCACCCGTTCCACCCCGGCCCGGTTGTACCAGGAGCGGTCGAACAGCACGAACTCTCCTGAGGAGGGCAGGTGGGTGATGTAGCGCTGGAAGTACCACTCCCCCCGTTCGCGCTCGTTGGGTTTCTCCAAGGCCACCACCGAGGTCCCCCGAGGGTTGAGGTGCTCCGTGAAGCGCTTGATCGTCCCCCCTTTGCCTGCGGCGTCGCGCCCTTCGAAGAGGATTACCACGCGTTGACCGGTGTCTTTCACCCAGTTCTGCAGTTTCAACAGTTCGATCTGAAGTTGCCGTTTGACCACTTCGTAGTCGGCGCGAGCCATGCGTTCGCTGTATGGGTATCCCTCGCGCCAGGTGTCGACCAAGCGACCGTCCTTCCAACGCAGGACCGGCTCGTCGTCGTCGTCGGTCTCGTCGAGATCGAGTTCGTGGAGATGTTCGGACAGGTCGGTGTCCATGTCGAGCAGCGGGCCACCTGCCCCGTCGTCGGTCGAACTCGTCTGGTTGGCCACAGGGGTCAGTTGAGCACCCGTATCGCTCGGCGTGCAAGCGCCCGGCTCAGCCCTGGACCGCTGCCTCTTCGACGGTGAGCTCGGCCGCAGGGTCCGCCTCCAGGCGCTCGTCAGGGATCGGCAGGTCGCTGAGAGCTGAGCGACCGTAGGTCCCTGCGGCGAGGCGCTGCTCGGCTCGTCCGATGGCCTCGAGACGGGCTTCCAAGCCGGCAGCCACCGCGTCGTCGGCACCTTCGGCGGTGATTGGCTGCGCCGGGTCGCTCCAATCGCTTGATTCGTCGGCGGACTCCCTGTCGTCGCGACGATCAACCCGCAGATCGGCCAGCAGCCCTTCGACTCGGCTGCGTTCCTCGTCCAGCAGCCCTCGGGCTCGTCGTTCGTCCATGGGTATCTTGCACCTCCGGAGGGAATTGTTCCCATAATCGGTTCGCGCCAACCCCAGTGGGGACTCGCAGCTTCGGAGCAGAGATGCGGGGTCTGGGCATGCGCTGCCGCTACTCGCCGGGCCGTCTGTTTGACCCCTCGATAACGCTGACCGAAACTTTATCTCCACCGAAAGGCCAGCACCGCCAGATCGTCCTCGGAGCCGTCCGCCAGTTGGGTCACCACGCGGGTCACCAAGTCCTCCAGCGTCTCTCCGGGACCGGAGAACGCTGCACGAGCCAAACGCTCCAGACCGACGTCGATGTCCTCTCCCCGGCGCTCCACCAGACCATCGGTGAAGAGCACCAAAGCGGAGCCGGGCGCCATGACCACGGTCGTCGCCACATAGGAACCGGGCGCTATGCCGAGCGGGAGCCCGACGCTCGTTTTGAAATAGTCAGCGTTGGTTCCCGAAAGGATCAACGGATTCAGGTGTCCAGCGTTGGCCACCGTGACCTCTCGGGACTCGAGGTTACCCATTCCCACGAGCACCGTGGCAAAATGCCCGTCCTGTACAATTTCGAGGTGTTTAGAGCACATTTCGAGGACGGTTTCGGGCCGGTGACCCTCGATCAGGTAGGCGCGGATGGTGAAGCGGAGCTGCGCCATCACGGTGGCCGCGCTGATGCCCCGGCCCGACACGTCCCCCACGGCAAACGCAAAGTGCCGCTCGTCCACGGCGACCAGGCTGTACCAGTCCCCTCCGACGTCAACCCCCACAGCGCCGGCCACGTAGCGTGATGCGATCTCCAGGTTGGGGATCGCCGGGTTGTACGCCGGCAGCAACGCTCCCTGCAATGTCTCGGCGATGGTGCGCTGCTCACCGTAGAGTTCGTCGAGGCGCTCGTAGAGCCCCGAGATGGTTTGGGCGTCGCGTTCCGCTTCCCGCCGCCGACGCACCAGTCGCCCAGCGGCGACGGCCGTGGCCATGGTGACCAGGCTCCCGCCCACCAGGAAAATCCAGGGCAGATTGGCGCCCAGCGCGCCGCCCAGATGACCTCTTGCTGCGGAGACCAGGGTGAGCGTGGTGTCGCCGAACGGGATGACGTCCCGGGCCGTGTCGCCCTTGAGGGGGAGCTGGTTGACGGGGACGTCGGTGGTAGCCAAACCGGAGAGTCCAACGGTGGGTCCGATGTAGGTGGCGTAGTCAAGGTCCGAGAACGCCGGATTGCTCTCCACCGCAACCTGGCGGTTGGCGGGGATGGCGCGCTCCGCGTAGACGACGAACTTCGGACTCTGCGGATCGGCGATGGCGTAGGCGATCCGCTGCAGCCCGCCGGCATTCACGCTGGTCACGACAAATGTACGGGCACGAAGCGCTGCCTCGATGAACGCACTCGCCGCGTTCGATGCGGGAGCCAGGGCGGGTGCCACCCCGATAGTGGCAACGACTTGTGGCGACAAGGGCGTGAGTTGCCACAACGACGCCGAGACGAACAGATGGCCGGGCCCGGTGTATGACGACATGAACCCGGCAAATTGCTCCGGGCTCCCTCCGGTAGCCGTCTCGATCTGCAGTGCGGTGGACAGGGGTTCGCTGATGCCCAGGATGGTCGAAGCCAGCACGGCTCCCGCTTGGCGGGTCTGCACCTCGAGCAGTCGTCGCTCGTTGTTGCGGTTCAGGGTCCATGCCGTGAGGGTGATCGCCACCGTTACCAGTACTCCGATGGTGGCGACGACAGCGGCGACACGCGCCGGTGTCGCTTCCACTTGCGAAACGCGGGTCTTCTTCGGCCGTCCCTGCTCTGCGTCCATCCTTGCCCCTTGCACCGGCTTGCCCGCCGACATCTTGACCGATATCGGCCGCCTCCGGAATTACCGTCGCACGCAGCCCCGCACGGTACGGTGAGGCGGTGCTGCGTTGTGCTAGATGCGGCGGCGTGGTGTCGGAGTGGGCCGCGCGCTGCCCCATTTGCCACCACGCCGCGGACGACGCGGTAGACGTCCCCGCCGAGGAAAAGATCGAACCGGTGAGCGCGGTCGCTCCCCGCGTCCCGACGCGGCGCCCCCGCTGGCGTCGCCACCCGGGGCGTCTGCTCCTGGGATCGGGGGCCGTTGCCGTCGCCCTGCTCGGCACACTGGTGGTGGTACAAGCCTCCGGCACGCCAACCGGAGGAAAGCTGGCCGGGCGGATCCTTTCGTGGACGGCCGCGGGCTCGATGGTGTCGAGCACGGCCCGTGGTGGCGGAACCGAGCCGGTCACCATGATCCCGGGCACCGGGCTCTTCCTGGCGCCCGACGGCCGGTTTCTGGCCTCGGGCACCGGGCAGGAACTCACGCTCCAGGGCAACACTTTGGCCGGGACCGGACGGCAGGTCCCCTTCGTGGGACCGCCCGGCAGTTGGAGGGCCGTCGATTTCGCGGACCACGACCAGGCCCTGATCGCCACCGAAGAGGGCCTCGACGGACAGACCCTGGTCGAAGTGGTCTCCTTCAAAGGGCAGCACACCGCCTCCCTGGGTGCAGCGCAGGACGTGGCCGGCGATCCCCGATCCCTCGGAGTCTTCGCGGTCGCTGCAGGATCGGGCGCCCCCCAAGTCGAGTGGCGCGACTCCGGGGAACCCCCCATCGTGCTCGCCACCGCGGGGGATCTGCTGGGCGACCTCCACGAGCGGCCGACGGCCACCGTGGCGCTCTCGGTCCTCCCGGACCCACAGGGCGAGAAGCTGGCGGTGACCGTGGTTCCTGCAGGGGCCCCAGCGCAACCCACAGGGATAGTGGTCCTCAGCCGCACCGGCCAGCTGCTGGGTTCCACCTCCGCGCCGCGCGGCACCTTGGGTCGGCCCTCCTGGTCGCCCACCGGGTCCTCGCTGGTCTACAGCGCGCCCGGTGCCCGCGGCCCGGCGATCGCCCTTTGGAGCATCGGAGGCGCACCGAGCATCCGTGACGCCCCGCCCGGCACCCCCGGGGCCGGAACCGGCTTCGGTGACTGCATCTGGGCGGTGGGTGGCACCGACTTTCTCTGCGCCAGCAGCAACAACAACCTCGAGAGGACCGCGTGGCTGATCGGCGGCCCGGGCCACGCACCGCTGTCCCTCGTCTACGGTCCTGCCCTGCCGGTCGCCTGGATCTGGGACTAGACGGCCACCGAAACCGATATTTCAACGCTACGAGGAGGGAGCGATATGCACATCGCATCATTTGAATCTTGCAAAACCCTGTATGAGCTCAGCGGATGGCGGGTCTACGACTACCTGTACTGGCCCGACAAGACCATCCGGGACGCCCATGAAGCGACCGCCGACGACCACGCATCGCGCAACACGGTCGCGGCCTACGACCTGGGTTACATGCTGCGGCGTCTGCCAGCCAGCATCCAAACCGACGACGAAGGGGCCGAGGCCTACTCTCTTCAGTTGCGACCGAGCGTGGATGCCGCGCAGTGGATCGCGGGCTACGCCTCCGCTCACGACTACCTCTTCGCCGCCACCGACGCTACTCCTGAAGACGCCATCGTCCTGCTCGCCGTCGAGTTGTTCACACAGGGCGTGCTCCCCAAGGAGAAACCGGCGGTGGACGACACCGAGTCCTAAAAGCGCCGCAAAAGGGACCTTCGGCCCTGGAGTCCGGGCTGAGCGGGTCGGCATGCTGGACGCATGCCCAAAGCCGACACAACCGCGCCCGACCCGTTGAGCGCACTCGATGCGATCTTGGCGGGCGTCGCTCACCGCGAGGTCGAATCCGACGAGCGTTCCGCACACATCGCCGACGCCAACAAGGCGTTCTTATCCGACTTCGAGGCGGCGTGCGTCAAAGAAGTGCGGCCTGCCATGGAAGCAGTCATCAAACGGCTCGTCCACAGCGGGGGAGGCGGAGTCATCGAGGAGCACCCGGGAGGGGAGGCCCGTTTCCGGAATCCGAGCGTGATCCTGTGGATGTCGTTGGAGGGCCCGATCGTCGGCGACCCTCGGGCCGACCGCGAGCCGTACCTGCAACTTGAAGCAGACGTCGCAGGCCATGAGGTCCACGTCTTCGAGGGCGACATGTGGCGAGGTAAAGGCGGTAACCGCAGCGGGCGGATAGGAACGTGGCAACTCGAAAACCTGACCCAGGGCAACGTCATCGCGGAGCTGGTCGAGATCGCCGAACGATCCTCGCACTAAGGAGCCCGATAGCATGCTTCCCCGGGGAAGAGGAGCATGGATGTCCGAGCAGTCGAACTACACGTCGCGGGCCGATCGGGGCGCCGCACACCGGGACCTTCGTATCGCGGTGATTGGAGCCGGGCCCGGCGGGCTGTGTATGGGAAAGCGGCTAAAGGACGCGGGCTTCACGAACTTCACGTTGATCGAAAAAAGCGACGGCGTCGGAGGAACCTGGCACCTGAACCGCTATCCGGGCTGCGCCTGCGACATCCAGTCGCACCTGTACTCTTTTACCTTCGCCATCAAACACGACTGGACCCGACCCTACGCCCCGCAGTCAGAAATTTTGGCCTACATGGAGGCCATGGCGGAGACCCACGGGCTACTCCCCCACTGCCGATTCGGCGACGGGGTGCGTCGAGCAGCATGGGACGAAGCGTCGGCCACCTGGACACTGACCCTCGACTCCGGCGAAACCGTAGTGGCTGATGCCGTCGTGAGCGCAGTAGGCATGTTCAACGACCTGTCCTGGCCCGAGATCGACGGTCTCGAAACCTTCGCAGGCACGGTGTTCCATTCCGGGCGTTGGGACTGGGACCACGACCTCACCGGCGAGCGGGTCGCCGTCATCGGAAGCGCCGCCAGCGCCGTGCAGTTCGTTCCCGAGATCGCGGCGACCGTCGGCCAGCTGCACCTCTTTCAACGCAGCGCGAACTGGGTGCTTCCCAAGCTCGACGACCCGTTCACCGAGGAGCAACTCGAGACTTTTCGGGCCGACCCGTCGCTCGGACTGTCTCGTCGCGACCAGATCTTCAACAGGGTGGACCAGGGCATGACGTTCGCCGATCCCGAGGCGCTGGCCGAGAATGAAGCCGCTGGCCTGGCCGCCATCGACATCGTGGCGGATCCCGAAGTCCGGGCAAAGCTGCGGCCCACGCATCCTTATGGCTGCAAGCGCCCGCTGTTCTCGAATCACTACTACAAGACGTTCAACCGCCCGAACGTGGAGCTCGTCACCGAGGCTATCGACCACATCACCGCCGATTCCATCGTCACCGCCGACGGAGTCACCCGCCGCGTCGACACACTGATCGTGGCTACCGGTTTCGCGGCCACCAAATACCTTTCGGCGATCGACGCCATAGGCCGGGGCGGGCGTCACATCAACGTGGCGTGGCAGGACGGGGCACAGGCGTACCTCGGGGTCACGACATCGGGTTTTCCCAATCTGTTCATGCTCTACGGGCCCAACACCAACAACGGCTCAATTCTCACCATGATCGAATACCAGGTCGAGCACATCCTGTTGCACCTGCGGCGGTTAGCCGACGACGGCATCGCCTGGGTGGACGTGACCCCTGCAGCCATGTCCCGCTATAACGACGAGGTACAGCGGGCCATAGGACAGATCACCGTGTGGCAAGCCGGCTGCAACGGGTACTACCGCTCCCGCAGCGGGCGCGTGGTCACCCAATGGCCGTTCTCCATGACGGAGTTCCGGGACCGCACGGCGAGCATCGACCCTGAAGCGTTCGAAGTGGCGAGGTTACCGCTGGGGGACTAAGCTCACATTTCGCCCGGGTCGGGGAGGGGGGCTTGTGTCGTCGACCCCTTGGAGCGCCCAAATCGTGACCACCCCTCAGCACCGTCGGAAACGGCATGCCCCTGAGCACCGCCGGCGGCGCGGTGTTCCGCAGCCCCGCCATATCCCGCAGCACCTTCTCCCGAGCCAACCGCGGGCGCCGTTCGCTGCTCCGTCGTGGCGGGTCGTCCCCGTTTTCCTGGCGATGGCCTCGGGAGCGGCCGCCGTTGGCTCGATCAGCGCCGCCTCGAGCGCCGCTCCTCGCGTGGGAAGCCTGCTCGACACCTCCACGCTGGCCTCCTACACCGTCCGTTCGGGTGACACCCTCGAGTCGATCGCCGCTCGTACCGGCACGAGCGTCACCGCGCTCGCTGCCGCGAACCACCTAAGCGACCCCAACCTCATCATCGTCGGGCAGGTGCTCGTGGTGAGCCGGTCGGCCGCCGCGCCCTCCGTGGGGACGGGGGCAGGCGCCGGCACCTATACCGTGCAATCAGGCGACACGCTGGGCTCCATCGCCGCGCTCCTGGGCACCACGGTCGATGCGCTGGCCGCCGCCAACCACCTGAGCGACCCCAACCTCATCGTCATCGGCCAGGTACTCAGCGTAGGGGGATCTGCCGGCCCCAGTACCGCTGCGCCAGTGGCCACCACCAGCCCGACCCTGGTATCGCGAGAGACCTACACGGTTCAGGACGGCGACACCTTGGCCTCCATTGCCGCGCGCCTGGGCACCACGGTCGATGCGCTGGCCGCCGCCAACCACCTGAGCGACCCCAACCTCATCGTCGTCGGCCAGGTGCTTTCGCTGTCGGGGGGCACTGCGTCCCCCACTGTCCAAACGCCGACCGACGTCCCCGCTCCTGGCCCGGCCGCCGCCGTGGCCGTCAGGGTGGCGTTGGAGCAGTTGGGCAAGCCCTACGTGTACGCGGGCGCCGGACCCTCGAACTACGACTGCTCGGGCCTGGTCATGTACGCCTACGCGGCCGCTGGTGTGACCCTGGTGCACTACACGGTCGCCCAGTACGACGAGACGACCCCGGTTTCCGAGGACCAGCTCCAACCGGGCGACTTGGTCTTCTACAACACCGGCTCTGGCGCCCAGCCAGGACACGTGGCCATGTACATCGGCGGGGGCATGGTCGTGGCGTCCAACTCGCCAGGGACTTTCGTGCAGACGCAGCCGCTCGATTGGGACGGCACCATCATGGGCTTTCGTCGGGTCACGTAGCACGGTTGCCCCACAGCGGGCCATCCGGGCACCCGAGTTCACCCCCGCTTAGAGTACGTGGGTGTTCGGGCGGCGGGACAAGACTCGGTCAGCTGCGTGAGTACCCAGTCGCGCCCTGCACCGCTCACTCGCCGGAAGCGCCGGCCGAGGCAGCGCCTGGGCTACCAGCCCGCGCTGGACGGCATCCGGGCGGTCGCCGTGGTCGCCGTGGTCCTTTTCCATGCCGGGGTTACCTGGCTTCCAGGCGGCTTCTTGGGGGTCGACCTGTTCTTCGTTCTCTCCGGATTCCTCATCACCACCCTCTTACTGGAGGAATGGGGGGTGCACGGATCAATCGGGCTCGGTCCGTTCTGGGGGCGCCGGGCTCGGCGGTTGTTCCCGGCGTTGGCCTTGGTCCTGGCGGCGGTTGCCGTCTACGGAGCCACCGCGGCTCCTCCGGCGACGCGGTCCGGCTTGCGCTGGGACGGCGTCGCCTCGCTGCTCTACGTCGCCAACTGGCGGTTCGTTTTCGGCCACCAGTCGTACTTTGCGAGCTTCGCGGTGCCGTCACCCCTGCGCCACCTCTGGTCGCTAGCGGTGGAAGAACAGTGGTATGTGGTGTGGCCGCCGGTGCTCATCGGGCTTCTGCGCCTTCAAGGACAGCGGCGTACGGCGTCGCGCCGCCTCGAAACAGTCCTCGGTGTATTAGCCGTGCTCACTTTGGCGTCTTTCGCGCAGATGTTGCGTCTCGATCTGATCACCCACGGAGCGGCGGACGCGGGGCGGTCGTACTACGGGACCGACACCCACATCCAGGTGTTGTTGATCGGCGCCATGCTCGCCGTGGCCCGCCTCCGCTGGCCGCCCGATCCCAGCGGCCGCACCTCGTGGGCGTCGCTGGCCGGCCTCGGCGGGGCCGCGGTGTGCGTGCTCATGTTCGTCGAGGTGGCCGGCAGCGACCGATGGCTCTATCGCGGCGGGTTCGCCGTTTTTGCCATTGCCGCTGCCGCGGTGGTGTCCGCGGCGGTCAGCCCAAGAGGAACACCACTTTCGCACTTTCTGTCCACCGCGCCGCTGCGGGCTATTGGACGGGTTTCATATGGCCTCTACCTGTGGCATTGGCCCGTCGACGTGTACCTCAACCCGACCAGAGTCCACCTGTCGCTCTACCCCCTGCTGGCACTGCGGACAGCGGTCACCGTTGCCTTGGCCATTGCCTCCTACCATTTGGTGGAGGTCCCCATCCGGACCCGTCGCTATCTGGTTCATGGCGGCCTGGCCGCGGCGGGTGCCACGTTGGGCGTCTTGGCCGCGGCCCTCATCGTGCTGCCTTCTATCGGCGCCGCAGCGGGCAGCCCAGGTCCGCTTCCTTCGGCGGGACCCACCGCCCCTGGACCCGTTTTCCCTGGACCCGTTTCCCCGGGACCCGTTTCCCCCGGACCCGCTCCCCTGGGGCCGCTGCCCCAGGCCGGGCCATTCACCCAGATACCCGCCGTGGCGCCCGGCGACCCGGTGAAGGTCCTGGTGGTCGGCGACTCGGTCGGTCAATCGTTGACCCGTGACGTAACTCCTCCAGCTCCGTTCCAGTTTTTCAACGAATCCATCGAAGGCTGCGGGGTCACCTTCGGCGCCGCCATCGTGGGCGGCTACCCGATCTACGACGTCTCTCAGTGCCCTGCGACCCAACAGGCCCGAGTCTGGTCCGCCGGGTTGGCGTCCCAGCCCAACGTGGTCATCATGTCATTTGGGACATGGGAGGTATTCGATCAGGAGTACGACAACCATGACTACAAGGTCTACAGCCAGGACTACGCAAAGCTTTTGACCGATCAACTCCAGGCTGATTTCGAGTTCATCGCGCATGCCGACAACGCGCACATCGTCCTGTTGGATGTTCCCTGTTACGACGAGCAGAGCTTTTCGCTCGGCGGTGCCAGCAGCCCCCGCAACGATCCGCGCAGGGTCGCTTGGGTCAATGGCATCTTCGCGGCGGCAACCAAGGCAAACCCGGGAAGGGTGACGCTTTTGCCGATCTCGTCGTGGGCTTGCCCCGCAGGGCAGTTCGCCAAGACAAGATACGGCGTTGTGCTGCGTCCCGACGGTGTCCACTACGACCCGCAATCGGCGACCTTGACATGGGACTGGCTGGGTCCACAGATCGAAGGACTGGTCCGTACGCCGACCGAAGTTCCCGCGCCCGCCGCTTCGTGACGGCTATCGGCATCACGCCCCCGGAGCTAACGGGCCAACTGGCCCTCCCTCTCGCCGAAGGTCCTATTGTGGCGGGCTCTGCTCCTGCCGCCATTGAGAAGAATCCCAAGCAAGCGGCAGGTATTGGGGGCCCCAGGTCAAAAACCGGCTCTCCTGGCGCGGCTCGCCGTCGAGACGCAACCCTGGGAGAAGTTCCGCTATTGACTGCAGCGCTACTTGGGCTTCCAGGCGTGCCAAAGCCGCTCCCGGACACAACCAGATCCCGGCACCGAATGACAGGTGCCGCCGAAGCTCCTCCCGGCTACGGTCCAAACTGAACGTATCTGCATCGGTCCACACCGATGGATCCCGGTTGGCGGCAGCAAATACACCCATGACCTTGGCGTCGCCGGGAAGGCCCACGCCGTGCAGTTCGAGCGGGGCCCGTGTGGTGCGAAAAAGTCCAAGGACCGGGGGGTCAAAGCGCAGGCTCTCTTCGATGGCGACCAGGAGTTCAGCATCGTCGGCCAGCGCTCGCTCCCACAGGCCGGCCTCCAGCAGCCGCCGCACAAGGCTTGCGATGAGCGACGTGGTTGTCTCGATGCCCCCGACTAACAGCAGGAGGAGGAGTGGGAGCAATTCTTCGACGGTGAACCGCTTTCCGTCATGTTCCGCCACCACCAGCGACGACAACATGTCGTCGGGAATAGGGCGCGACGCTCCCCCGGCTTGGCTGACGTCGCGGCGCCGGTCGCTGATCTCCTTTCGGAACACCGCGTAGATAGCCTCTTTGGAAGCGTTCAGGACCCCAAGGTCGCTTGTCAACTGTGATTCCATGAATTGGTCCGACAGACGACGAAACTCATCTCTTTCCTCGGCGGGGATTCCTAGAATGTGGGAGATGACGGTCACCGGCAGCGGGGCGGCCACCTGTGCGATGAGATCGCCTCGCCCCGCCGGGCTCATGGCTGCCACCAACTCGCGGGCGGAAGCCCTGATGAATGGCTCGAGCGCGGCCGTGCGCTTCGCGGTGAAGGCGCCGGTGACCAAACGCCGATAGATCGTGTGCTCGGGCGGATCAGAGCGCAGTCCACCTTCGACCACACGGAGCGGCCCCTGCCCTTCATCGGCGGACCACCGCTCGAGGTTCTTGAAGACGTCGACGACGTCGTCATAGCGAAACAGGGAGTAGAAGCCGTCGCCAAACCCCGGCTGGTAGTGAACGGGACAACGTTCGCGCGCCTCGTCATAGCTGGGAAAGGGGTCGGCCGCGAACGGGTCGTACGGGTATTGCCGTTTCTCGGCGGGAGTCGCTTCGTCGGGCGAGGAGTCCATAGCCCAGAATGTAGCGAGCACGGGAGGTGGCACACTCGCCCGGTTCGCCTCGGGCAGTATGTCGGAACGTGAACAACGAAGGCACGAGGTCGGCGGGCGAGCGATTCCGGTTCCCGGCTCTTGACCCGGAGCCGCCTCCCCGCTCGTGGCAATACCGGGCCGGCGTCGTGACCGCCGCGTTGGCCGTGGCCTGCGTGCTGTCCGCGGTAGGGCTGATCACCGTGGGCAGCTCCCACGCGAGCAGCAGCTCCGAGCGAGTACCGGCGGTCGCTCGGGTGGGCAACGTTCTGGCACTCACCGGAGCCGGCGGACTCCTGGAGACGGCGCCCGACGGCACTGGGGTGCGGCCGTTGGCCTCCCTGGGCCAGTTCCCCCTGCAAGGAATCCCGGATAGTTCAGCAGATAGCGGCCTGCTGACGTTCTCCGACGGCGAGATCGTCTCCACCGCGGCGGGCGGGCTGCCGAGCGTGCTGTTCACAAAAGTGGTGCTTCGATCCGACCAAGTGGTTCCGGTCCCCGCCGCGCTAGCCGATGACGATCGTGATGTGGTCGTGCTCACCGAGGGCACAGCCGGAGTGGCGGTAGCGTCTTTGGCCACCGGAACAGAAACCAACTTGGGGACCGGAGATGCCGCGGCCGGCGACCCGCAGCAATCCGGGGCATTTGTCAGCGTTGCCGCTCCCCCGCAGGCCAGCAACACCCTGCTCCCCGCTCCACCTGACGCCCAACTAGAACTGCGCGACGCCGGTAAAGCCCCGGTTGTCCTGGCAACCGCGGCGGAGCTGAATCACGACCTCGGCCAGCAGACAGGGACGCCGGTGCAGTTGATCGCCATGCCAGATCCGAGCGGTGATCTGGTGGCGGTCGAGGTCGACGATCTGTCGGGTTCTCCGAGCGCGCCGGCCGCCATGGTCCTCCTGAACCGCTCTGGCCAAGTGACGGCCACCTTCGCCGCTGACCTCGGACCTGCTTCGTACTCGACGGTCGGCTGGTCTCCCGATGGCACTGCCCTGGCCTATCTGTCGATCAGTTCGCTCGGCCCGGCCCTGACCATCTCGACATTGGCTGGTGGGAGCTCAACGCGTCAACTTCCCGGTCAGGGGGTTGCACTCGGCTGTCTGTGGGCACCTACAGGCGCTGCAGTGCTGTGCGACACCGTTCGCTCGGGGACGTTCGTCCATACGTGGAACGTGGCAGACGCGGGCGGTGGACCCATAGTGGCCTTCCCCGGCCCGGGCCTGCCACTGGACTGGTTCGACGAACCCGGCACCGCGGCGGGCAGGAAGTGAAAGGTACGGGGGCTCTGGGGACGACGGGTCGCGCGGTGCTCGGCCACCTGGGCACCGTGGCCATCACGTTCGTGGTGGCGGTCATCGCCGTCGCGGCCGCCGCCGCCGGACCCGTCTATTATTCGGCCGCGCAGACGTCGATCCTGCGCGACACCGCCACGTCGGCCGCGGTTCTCGCTCGAGGCTACGAGGTCACCCAAACAGGTCCGGTGGCAATGAGTTTCGCTTCGTTGACCGCCAACATCGACGCCGACCTCGGAAGCGCCACGAGACTATTCTCGGCGCCGGTCCAAGCGCGCGAGGCAACCGCCTTTTATCCGTCAGGCAACGAAGCACTCCAGCTGGTTTCGAGGACCGGTGTATGTGGACATCTCGACATCGAGGGCAGCTGTCCCAACGGAGCGGGCGAGGTGCTCGTCGGCCGCCAACTGGCCGCGCTGAACGGATGGAAAGACGGTCAGCGGGTGACGTTTCCTTCGTGGGGTCCGTTGACGATCAGCGGTATCTACACGGCACCTTCGGCGACCGACTACTGGTTCGACCGGCTGAGCGTGTATTTCCCGACCGAATACCCGTCGACGGCTAGCGGCCGCGCCGGACCCGCAAGCTCCTACGACGCGATGTTCACCTCCTCGTCGACACTGCTCAGCGCGCCACCGTCGGCCCAGGGGACCATCGTCATCGATTCGACGCTCAGCACGGGTCGGCTCCAGCCCCGAGACGTCCACACCCTTTCGTTTACGCTCAACGCGTTGGTGGGCGATCCACAACTCGCCGGCCTTCAAGCGATTGTCGACAGCGCTATTCCGGCAACCATGGAAGCCGTCACCGCCAGCTGGTCGTCGTTGGCGGTGCCGGTTGTGGTGACCACCTTGGAGTTGCTCGCGCTGGCCGGGCTGTTGCTGTTCCTCCTGGCCACCGACGCCACGGCTGCTCGGGGCCCCGAGATCGCGCTCGCCAAACTGCGCGGCTACCGAACATGGCGGACCGCGGTGTTCGGGCTGTCGGAACCGCTGCTGACGGTCGCTATCGCCTTTCCTGTAGGCGCCGCTGTGGGGTGGGGCGCTACTGTCGCGCTGAGCCACGCGCTGCTGCGGGCAGGCACGCCGATCGGCTTTCCGGCCTTGGGCTGGGCCACCGCCGCGGTGGCCGCCGGCGGCGGGTTCGTGGCGGTTGTGGCGGCGTCTCAGGGGACCCTGCGCCGCCCGGTCATGGACCAGTGGCGCCAATCGAGCGAACGCCGCACGGGGCGCGGTTGGGTGGTCGACGCCGTGGTTTTGACCGGCGCGGTGGGCGGCCTGATCGAACTGGAGGTGAGCGGCACCATCGACACGTCACATCAACATCCGCTCACCTTGCTCGTCCCAGGCCTGGTCGGCCTGGCCGTCGCCGTTATCGGATCACGCTTGTTGCCCTGGCTCTGCTCGGGGATCGCGAAACGCAGCCGCCGAGTCGGAGTTGCCGGCTATTTGGCGCTGCGCCAGGTGGCACGCCGGCCCGGCGGGACGCGGACAACGATGATTCTGGCGGCGTCGTTCGCGTTGGCCGCGTTCGGCGTCTCGGCTTGGTCGCTGGCCGAGACCAACTATCGAAGCGTCGCCTACGCGACTCTTGGTGCACCCACCGTCGTCGACGTCAGCACCCCCCCAGGCATCGAACTCGGGGCGGCCGTCGCCTACGCCGATCCCAGCGGGCGCCAAGCCACTCCGGTCGAGGAGTATGGCGGGAACGGGTCGACGGTCCTGGCCGTCGACCCATCCAGCTGGGATCGTATTGCCCATTGGAGCAGCGGGCCGTTGAGCGCGAGCGTGCTCGCCGCGCTGAACCCCCCTGCGCCCGCCCCCGTGGTCCTCCACGGAGACGGCGTACGGCTCCATTTGGACATCGACCACCTCTCTCCCGCGCTGAGCGGGCTGACGCTCGACGTCCTCACCCCAACGGGGCTCGCGCCCACCCCCGTGCAGTTCCCCGCCCTCCCCGACAGCGGGACGATCACCGAGACCGCAACGCTTCCCGCTTGCCCATGCACCGTCGAGGACCTCACCATCGCTGCTGATCCGGCCCTCGGAGCAAGCAGCTCGCTGCAGGGAACGGTCACCGTGGCCGGAGTGGACATCCACCAGCCGACAGGCTGGCAACCCCTACCGTCAGCCGACCTGGTCCCCACGAGATGGCAAACAACGGGAGCTGCGCCCACCTCCTCATTGGAATCGTCGCCGGTCGGCTTGCAGTGGACCTTCGACAGTCCCGGCGTCGATCCGGTGTCCATACTCGACGCGGACCGCCCGATCCCCCTTCCGGCGGTCGCGGCGCGAGGAGTGACCTCCGGGCGCGGCGGCCCGTACACCGCAGTAGGCCTAAACGGCCAAGACCTGCCACTCGACGTGCTGGCTACGGTGTCGAGCGTCCCCGGCGTACCGGCGGGCGGGGTCGTCGTCGACCGGGCGTATGCGGAGGCGGCGGCGGAGGGCAACCTGACCGGCGCGGACCAACAGGTGTGGCTGGCGCCCGGCGCCCCGGCGACCGTGCTGGACAAGCTGAGAGCGCAAGGGGTCACCGTCAACTCGGTGCAAAGCACCGCCACGCTCACCCGGACCCTGTCGCGCTCCGGGCCGGGCTTGGCCCAGGTCCTCTTCGTGTCGGAAGCCGGGGTCGCCGCATTGCTGGCTGCGGGCAGCACGATCCTGTCGCTGTACCTCTTCGCGCGCCGACGCCGCTATGAGCTGGCGTCGCTGGTGGCGGTCGGCGTGCCGCGCCGGACACTGCTGGGTGCGGTCATCGCCGAGCAACTCATCGTGTTGTTGTACGGGGCGCTCGTCGGGATCGGCGCCGGACTGGTCACCGCGGCGCTCGTGCTGCGCGACATACCGGAGTTCCAGTCTTCGCCCGGTGTCGCCCTGGCCACGTTCCCGCCGGGAAGAGCGGTCGCGGTCATCCTGGCCTTCGGGGTCGGTGTGACCATCGCAGCCGCGGTGGCGGCCGGCGCCAGCCTGGTGCGTGGAGTGACGCTGAGCGAGCTGCGAGGATCACCGACGTGACGGCCGCCATACGATGTGAACGTCTTGTTCACGTTTACGGTTCTGTGGGCCAGGAAGTCACCGCCCTACGCGGCGTGGACTTGGAAGTCGCCGAGGGCGAAATGGTGGCCCTGGTAGGCCCCTCCGGGTCCGGAAAATCAACTCTTCTGTGGTTGCTGGCCGGACTCACCGCCCCCACCGCAGGGCTCGTCGAGGTCTGCGGGCGATCGCTGCAGACCATGTCCGCTGCGCAATCGGCCGACATGCGCCTGCGCGATGTCGGCATCGTGTTGCAGACCCCCGCCCGCAACATCCTGCCCTATGAAACCGCCGTCGGAAATGTCGTCTTCGCTCAGCGGCCCACCCGGCGCAGCTCCCGGATGAGACGCCAGCGGGCCCACGACCTTCTCCAGGCCGTCGGCCTCGGGCCTGCGGCGACCAAACGGGCCGGCCACCTCTCCGGCGGCGAGCAGCAACGACTCGCCTTGGCCGTCGCCTTGGCCAACGGGCCTCGCCTGCTGCTCGCCGACGAGCCCACGAGCCAACTCGACCGCCAGTCGGCGACCGTCGTCCTCGACCTCATCCGGGCCGCCAACCAGGACCTGGGCACCACCGTGGTGGCGGTCACCCACGACCCGGCTGTGGGCGACGCGCTCGGCCGCAGCGTCACCATCCGAGATGGTCGCGTGGGAGCCGAACAGCGCGCCGGAGAGGAGTTCCTGGTGGTAGGCAGCGACGGCACCATCCAACTGTCCGGTGACCTCCTCGACACCTTCCCACCGGGAAGCCTCGCTCGGGCCCATCGAACACCGGAGGGCATGGAACTACGCCCGGTCCAACTCCCGGATCAACGATGACGCCCATCGTCGAGGCTCGTCGCCTGGGGTACACCTTGGATGGGCAACAAATTCTGCGGCCGCTCGACCTGGTGGTGTCCGGGGGCGAGCGTGTCGCCATCACCGGTCCCTCCGGATCGGGGAAAACCACTCTCCTGGGGCTGCTGTCGGGCATCGTCACACCCACCGAGGGAACGGTGTTGCTCGACGGCCGCCCCCTGTCCGGGCCGGCGACACCAGCGCTCGGAGTCGCAACGGTCCTCCAGGGCTACGGTCTGGTCTCTTTGCTCACCGCCGCCGAAAACGTCGAGATAGCTCTCAGGGCAGCCGGCTGGGGACGCGCTGACGCGCAGGCCGCAGCGCACGAAGCCCTCGCCAGTGTGGGCCTCACCGCGCACGCACACCAGCTGGCAGATCAGCTCTCGGGCGGTCAACAGCAGCGCACCGCGGTCGCCCGAGCCATCGCCCTTCAGCCCAGGCTCCTCATCGCCGACGAACCGACGGCGGAGCTCGATCCGGTGGCCCGGGCCCTCGTCCTGAGCAGGATCCTCGATGTGACGCGACAGGGAGCCGCCCTCGTACTGGCCACCCATGACCCCGAGGTCGCCGCGGCCTGCACTCGACAAGTCGACCTCCGATGACTCGGGGAGCGTCGCAACGCAGCTGACTTTTCAGGCAGCCAGGGACCCCACGGGGACAGGGGCGAACCCGGTTGCCCGAAGCCCATTCAGGCTTCGAACAGAGGTCTCCACCAAACGGAGTCCGCTCAGTCCCGGCAGGCGGTCGACGCGGCGATCGATCCTCTGTGCGACAGCGACACCGTCGCGGTCGCCGAAGAGGTATTGCGCCATATGTCCGGTGTCATTGGCGGGCATCACGCTCGATCCGACGGGACTCCACATGCGGCCAAGCGCGAAACGGGTCAATCGGCGCGCCCGCCGGCTTCCCGCCAAACGGCGCTCAGCCTGCGCCGAGTAGAAATCGATATGCCGCCCCTCTTGGCGCATGATCCGCTTCAACAGCTCTCCGAGCACCGGATGCCCGGTCCGTCGTGCCAACTGCGCATAAGCGGCCTGAGTAGTCCATTCGTTGATCGCTCCCCACGCCATGTTCACAGCAACGAAATCGGCACCGGCAAGCGCCGAGCCGAGCATCATCGCGGCCGGTCTGAACCGATCGGCGCGCCGGATCCGATGACGCATGGCCGCAACCCGTTCTTGCCCTGCCTCTTCGCCATGCGCCTCGAGGACTTGGGCGATGGCCTCTCCATGCCAAAACTCCTCAAAGACCCAAAAAGACAGAAACGAGGTGATCTCCGCATCGGCGTGCGCCGGACTGAGCAGCAGATCCCGGAGGTAGCACACCGTGTGAAACTCGATGTCGTGCATGAAGCGCAGGCAGCGGAGGGCGCCTTCTTCCAGCGGATGAGTAGCAAAGGCAGACAAGTCCAGATCGTCCCATCGCAAACGATCTGTCCGCCGCTTGTACGCCTCGATATCGAAATCCATACTCTTTCTACGGAGACCGCCGTGTCAGCGGATTATTCGACGAAGGCGGCGCTCTCTGGCCACGACCGTGCTACGTCCCCGCGGTGGTCGCGATAGACAACGGCATTCCTAAACTCCCGGCCCGCTCGGCCGATCATTTCTACGCCTAAGCAGCCGGTAGCACCCTACTCACACCTCGAGTGGGGTGTTGCCGCGCCCGGTCGTCCCCTCGGGGTTGTCCGCGGGTGGTGTCGTTCAGGGGGGCTTTTGTCGGCGCGCCGCTCGACGGGAAGGACCCATCAGATCCGTTGCATTAAGTATACGATCCAGCGCATGGATCGACTAAACGAGTTGGGCTTTTATACCCTGGCCGGCCACTCCGACTCACCCCGCGACCTGGTCGCTGAGGTGCGTGATGCGGAGCGACTGGGCCTTGGCTCGGCGTTCATCTCGGAGCGGTTCAACCTCAAAGACGCAGCGACGTTGTCGGGCGCGGCCGGCGCGGTGAGCGAAACGCTCGGCATCGCCACGGCGGCCACCAATCACAACACCCGGCACCCTCTCGTCACCGCCACCTTCGCGACGACCATGCACCGGCTCACCGGAGGACGCTTCGCCCTCGGCTTGGGCCGAGGCTTCGACGCGCTGTTCAACGCCATCGGGTTACGACCCATCACCGGCGCAGAGCTCGAGGACATCGCCGGCATCCTGCGCCGCCTGTGGCGCGGGGAGATGATTCTCAATCACGACGGCCCCGCCGGGCGCTACACCTACCTGCATCAGGATGCGGGGTTCGACGAGGACATCCCGCTGCTGCTCGTCGCCCTCGGACCCAAGTCGCTCGAACTTGCCGGTCGTGTGATGGACGGGGTGGTATTGCATACCTACTTTGGCGACAAAGCATTGTCCGAGTCGGTCGCCGCGGTGCGTCGCGGCGCCGACCAAGCGGGGCGCGATCCCGACTCGATCCGCATCTGGTCGGTGCTGGCCACCGTTGGCGACCATATCGACGGTGACCTCCGCCTCAAAAAACTTGTGGGCCGCCTCGCCTCATACCTCCAGGGATACGGGGACCTGCTCGTGAGGGTCAATGGGTGGGACCCCGCCATGCTCGCGGCGTTCCGGGAGGATGACTTCGTCCGGAGCTTCCGCGGCAGCTTCGATGCCACGGCCACGAGCGCCGAACTCGAGCACCTGGCCACACTGATACCCCCGGAATGGCTGTCGTCGGCTGCCACGGGCACTCCGGAGGAATGCACCAAGACCATCCTGCGCCAGTTCGATCTGGGCGCCAACGGCGTCATCCTGCATGGCGCCACCCCCGCCGAACTCGAGCCGATCCTGCCCGCCTACCGGTCGGCACGACCCGACCGCTTCGTCCTGGCGCCGGCCAACCCGGGCAGGCCGCTCCCGTGAACCCTGTCGCTCGCGGGGTGGGCGAGCTGAGCCCCGCCTGGCTCTCCGACGCGCTGCGCGCCGGTGACGGTGACATGACCGTCTCATCGGTGACAGCCGAGCAAATCGGCACAGGGCAGATCGGCACCACTTACCGCCTCACCCTCGGCTACTCCGGGCAACCTGGCCCCCCCACATTGGTAGCCAAGCTGGCAGGTGGCGATCAAGCCGCTCGTTCTCGGGTGGCCGACGGCTACGCCAAGGAGGTCGGCTTCTACACGCACCTGGCGTCCACGGTGGACGTGCGCACGCCACGGTGCTGGTACGGCGCCATCAGCGACGACAAGCTGGACTTCACTCTCCTGCTCGACGACATCTCTGCCGCCTCACCGGGAGTACAAACCGATGGGTGCCCCGTGACCCAAGCCTACGATGCGGTGCGCAATCTCGCCGGCTTACACGCGCCGCGCTGGAACGATCCGACACTCCGGGACCACGCGTTTTTGGGCCCGGCAGGCCCCGAGATGGCGAGCTTCCTCGGCGATGCGCTGGTGGGTGCCACAGAGTTGTTTATCGATCGCTACGACAACCGCCTCGCCGACAGCGACAAGGACACCTTGCGCGACTTGCCTCAGCCATCACGGGGTGGCTGCTGACCCAGCCAGAGCCGTATGCCGTCGTCCACGGCGACTACCGACTCGACAATCTCATGTTCGCCCACGAAGGCAGCGATGTGACCGCGCTCGACTGGCAGACCGTGTCGCTGGCCCCGCCGGCGCGGGACCTCGCCTATTTCCTGGGTACCAGCCTGCTGCGCGGCGACCGGCGAGCGCACCAGGAAGCTCTGGTCGCCCACTACCACGACCACCTCATGGAGCGAGGTGTCAAGACCTACGACGCCGCCTCCTGCTGGGACGATTACCGCCTGGGGCAGCTGCAAGGACCGATGATCACCGTGCTCGGCTGCATTTACGCAACCAGCACGCCAAGCGAACGCTCCGACCGCATGTTCTTGGCCATGGCCACCCGCTCCTGCGCGGCGATCCGCGACCTCGGTTCGATGGAGTTGCTGTGATCGACTCGGGGAGCCCGGCGCTAAGCGCATCGGCGCCACACATCGACCTCTGCGGATCCGCAGCGCACGCCGATCCTTGGCCGTCTGCTGTGGAAAAGTCGCGAAATCCACAGAGCTCACCCGGTAGATGCACACAGCCTGTCGTCGCTACCATCGGGAGACGAGGAGGAAGGTCATGGCATACGAGGTCCAACTGAAAGACGGCGCGCTCGAAACGATCGAGTGCGCCGACTCCTACCAACAAGAAGGGCCCCTGACCACGTTCTTTCAAACACGCCACGGCAGAGCGGTCATCGACTGCTGGGCTCGGCGGGTGGCCAGCTACCGCACAACTGACATTGTCCGGATCCGTTTCGACCACTTCGCCCCTCGGGCCGAAGCGTCCTGAACGCCGACAATCCGGAGGAGAGTAGGCATGCTTCGCCACCGTGAGCACGAAGAGCCGCTGAGCCAGGACGAGTACGCCAAGCTGCTGAGCGAGGGCGACAAGACCAGGGGGATGGTCCTGTCAACCGAAGTGTCCGAAACCGATCGTTCGCGATCTCGCGTGCGCATCGAGGCGCGCTTCCCGGACCACGAGGTGGCCGAGTTCGGCACCGAGCTATCCAACGTCTACCAACCTCAACCGGGCAGCCCCGACGCCGAGAGGCTCACACAGCTGCGCAGCGCCGAGCAACTCCGCCACGCGTCGAGGGTACCGAAAGTTCAACTCGCTCTTTCGGCGGGTTCGATGATCCCGCTGCGCTACAACGCGACGCGCCGGACGAGGATCGTCATCGACGAGCCTGCCCTGCACTCCGCGGCCCTCAAGGACTACATCGAGCGCGAAAAGCGAGGCAAGACACCTGATGTCGCTCCGCGAGCCGGGCCGCCCTGGCTGGTGCCCGCCAAATGCCCGACGTGCGGCGCGCCGGTCGACCAGGCGAAGTCGTCGAGCGACACCGACCCACACTGCGAGTTCTGCCACGAACCGATACCGGTGTCCCCGATGGGGCCGCACTGACGCCGAGCACCTAGGTCAGGGGATCTCCGGTGATCCCCAGCCCCATCTCGTTGTGCACGGAGCTGTAGAGCGCCGGCTCCCAGGGTGTGTTCGCGGTGTGGTGCCGGGCGGCTACAGCATCCGCACCACGCCGGCCTCGCGGAGTTCCGGTACCGTCTCGTCAGGCAAGACATCAGTATTCCTTCTTGTAGCCGGCCCACTTGCTCCCATCGATCGCTCGCCCGCCGTCAGGTGGCTTCCCGACACGCGGCGGCGCCGACCGCCAATCCGCCCTGGGGGGTGCTCACCCCGAAGCGTTCGTTCCAAATCGACAACGCCGCCCTTTTTACCTGCGGGCCGATGGCGCGCAGTTCCATACCGTCGATAGGGCCCGTAATGGAGACGGCGCCGATCGCCCGACCAGAGTTGCGGATCGGCGCTGCGACACAACCGATTCCGTCGTAGGACTCCTGGCGGTCCACCGCGACGCCGCTTCGCCGCACTGCTCCAAGCTCCGCCTCGAGGTCGCGTTCGCTGCAGATCGTGGCGTCGGTACGACGACTCATGCCGAACTCGCGAACGCTGACCATAGCGTCGGGTTGGAAGGCCAACATGGCTTTGCCCAGCGCCGTGCAGTACGCCGGCATCCGACCGCCGTCGCGGGTGGGCAGCTCGAATCCCTTGGCCGGAAGCCGTTCGAGGTAGACGACCTCCGGCCCATCGAGTATGGCCAACTGGACGGTGAGCCCGGTGTGCGCGGCAAGGGTTACCAGATGGGCATAGGCGCTGTCGCACAGCTGGTTTCTTCTCGTTGCCAAGCCGCCGAGCTCGAACATCTTCACCCCGACGCGATAATCGCCCCGCTCCCGTTCGAGCCATCCGAGCGCGCAGAGCTGTTCCGCCATGCGATAGACGGTCGAGCGCGGCAAACCGGTGCGAAGGGTGAGCTCGCGCAAGGTGAGCGCCAAACGGTCGTCATCAAAAGCCTCGATGATCGCGGCGAGCCGGACGAGGACCGAACGGGTCGCGTCGCCGCAGGCGCCATCGTTGGTGATCGAGGGAGCCGCGGAGCTACTCACCGGGCCGACCATGCCGGCGAGGGCTCGCCCTCGTGCATCGAAAGCGCCGTGGGGTCAGCCGACCAGTCCTCGACCACTTCGGCAAACCGGCCGAGTAGAACAGCCAACGCCGCCACCTCATCATCGGCAAAGACCTCGAGTCGATCGCTCAGAAAACTGAGGTCGACTCCTTCGAGCCGGACGATGAGTTCACGACCCTCCTGCGTCGCGGCCAGCAGGGTGACCCGGCGATCGCCTGCGGGTACCGTCCGCTCCACGGCTCCTACCTGGACGAGGACTTCGACGATTTTGCTGGCGTTCGACGGTGTCATGGCCGTTGCCTCGGCCACGTCGTTCAGGCGGATCGGACCCGCCTCGACAATCCGTTCGAGCACGTAGCGCTGTGAGCGGTCCCGCAGCGGGGAGTCGGCGAGGCGCTGACAGGTACTAAACACCCGTTGCTGCGAGTACAGCTGCGATGAGCGATTCCACGACCGCAGAATCGAGCTCATCGCAGCTGCCCGCCCTTGATCCAATACTTGTCTCTGCCGCTGCAAAGCGAACCTCCCCGACCTGACAGTTCGAACCCTACGCCTGTCGTGTCATGGCGTCAAGGTCAACCAGAAACATTGTGTCAGGACGACACTACTTTCGTTGCAGGAACCCGATGACGACCTCTTCGAATTCGTCTTTGCGCTCGATCATGGTCCAATGGCCACAGTCATAAAAGACGTGAAGTTCACATTTCGGGATGAACCGCATGGGCAGCAGGGCTGCGTCGAGTGGAGTGACCCGGTCGTCGCGCCCCCACGTCACCAGAGTCGGCGCAGCGATCTTGGCCAACATGCCCACGGCGGCCGGGTTTCCGTACATCATGGAGCGCAGCCCGCTCAACATCTGCCGGTTGTACATCCTCCGGATGGCTCCAAGGGCCACCGGGTCGCTCGCCTGGCGCCACCGGGTCTCCACGAACTCCTCGGTCAGGATGGCCGGGTCGTAGACCATTGACTCCATCCAGCTGACCAGATTTTCCCGGGTTGGGTCCTCCACGAAGTCCACGAGCAGCTTGATGCCTTCCGCAGGGGTCGGCGAAAACAGGGGCACCCCTATCCCCCCGATGGTCACGAGCCGCTCGACCCGTTCAGGATGGTCGGCGGCCACCCGGGCGGCCACTGCGCCGCCCATCGAGTTGCCGACCACCGCAACCTCGCCCACCCCGAGGGCATCGAGAAACGCCAGCACCGCGGCGGGCGCCGTCGCCACTGGATTTCCCTCTGGCGCATAGCTTTTTCCGAACCCCGGCATGTCCAAGATGAGCGTCCGGAAGCCGGGGGCAAACGCCGGGAGGTTTCCCGCGAAGTTGGCCCAACCACTTACACCAGGCCCACTGCCGTGCAACAGGAGCAGGGGCGGCCCGGTACCGGCCTCGTGATAGTGAAGCTCCCCCTCGGCGGTTTGCAGCGTCCGGCTCGTCGCCTCGTACGTCAGATGCTCGCTCACGTGGTTCTCTGCTCCTTTGCTCCGGGCCTCATGGTCGTCACTTGGCCTTGTCGATGACCTCTTCAGAAAACCAGGTGACATAGTCCAGATACTGGGCCATTGACCGGCTCTGGGGCACCGGAACGGAGACCGTGGTGACGCCTAAGCCGGCCAGATAGGTGACCTTGTCGAGAGCCCGCTCGGCCAGACCCCGCCGGCCGGGCTCGGACAGCTCATCGAAACTCGACCAACCAACACCAGGAATTGCCCCCACCCAGAACACCTCGAAGGTGTCTTCCTTGCCCACGTAGTCGGCCTGACCGGCCAGGTACTCGAACAGCGGAGGGATCTCCTCGATCGACAGTTGCGTTGGGTTCGGTTGCCACCCGTCGTAGCGCGCCGCCCGGCGCAGCGCCGGCTTGGAGTTGCCTCCCACGAAAATCGGCGGGCGGGGCCGTTGCAGCGGCTTGGGTTCGAACGCCAATCCCTCGATGTGGAAGAAGCGGCCGTGAAAGACGGGTTCGTCGTCGCTCCACAGGACCTCCATGGCCGCCAGGGTCTCGTCGGTGATGGCCCCCCGCGCTTCGAAGGGAACGCCCAGCACTTCGAACTCCTGCACAGCGTGCCCCACCCCGATCGAGACGTCGAGTCGTCCTCCCGAGAGTACGTCGATGGTCGACAGCGCCTTGGCGAAGGCCAGCGGATGGTGATAGGGAACGACAAGCACGGTGGCGTCTACCCGGACACGGCGAGTGGCCCCCGCCACGAACGACATCACCGACAGCGCGTCCATCCACCACGGCCCCAGCCGCGGCACCTCGAAATATGGCATCCCCAGATGCTCAGAAGTGGTGATCGCGGCGTAGCTCAACTCGTCGATTGCCGCGACGATCTCCTGGAACTGTGGGGCAGTGAGCGTCGCCACCCACTGCTCTGCCGCAGGCACAGCCTCGTTGGCCGGGGGGATGTGGTTGTTCCCGGGCATGGCGATACGAAACTTCACGTGGAGCCCCTCCAGTCCAATGACAGGGGCTCAAGTTATCGCAGCCTGTCCCTGGGGATCTCGTGGGGTTGCCAACCCGCCACAAGGGTGGTCCCATCGAGCCCGAAGACCGGCCGGCCGAGCTCTACAAGTAGCGAGAGGCTGAAAGCCACCCGACCGGTCAGCTCTTGGGGATTCCCGGTGCAGAGCGCCAACGCGGCCTCCGCCATGGTCGCTAACGGCTCGGCGGTGTCTTCGCTCACCGCTCCCCTGCTGACCGAGAGCGCGTGCGCGGTGGCCACCGCGCGCTCGGGCGCCAACGCGTTGACCGCGATGTTGTCATCGAACAGCTCCATGGCGGCGCCGGTGACGATCCGGTCGATCATGGCCTTGGTGGAGCCGTACAAGGTCGCCCCATTCGTGGGATTCGGCCGAAAAGGCGGCCCGACCCGGGGAGCGGCTTGGGCAGAGGAGATGTAAAGAATCCATCCGGCTCCTCGGCTCGCCATACCGGGATAGGCCTTGACCGGCAGGTCCCACCCAGCCCACACATTTACTTCGACAGATTCTCGGAACGCGATGTCGGTCATAAGCTCGAAGGTGGTGTCGAATCTTCGCGTGGCTGCTGCGTTGTGAACCAACACGTCAACCGGGGCGCCAAACGCTTTCTCTGCGACACGCAACAGTTCGCCCCGATCAAAGGTAGGATCGGCCAAATCGCCGGCGACAGCGATTGCCTCGCCCCCCGATGCGCGTATCTCGGAGACGACCTCGTCCAGCGAGCCACCGTAACTGCCCGCCGCCGTGTGCAGCGATCGGGAGGTGATCAGGACTTTCATCCCGTCGGCGGCGAGGCGTTGGGCGATCGCTTTCCCGATACCGCGCGCCGCTCCCGTGACAAGCGCGACGTGCGCCACCTCGGCGGTCACCGGAGAGGATTTTCCTGTTTGTTGGGGACATTCGTAGAGATCGGATGTGGCGACTGGGCTTGCGGGAAACATCCTGCGAGCGCCACCGCACAACGCTTCGCAGCCTGCTCGACGCTCAGCGCCTTCAGCTCATCGCTGAAAACTTCCACACCGAGGGGGACTTCGGGCCGGACCTCCAGCAACGAGGCGACCACTCCGGCCGACGGCAGCACACCTTCCCCGGGCAGCAGCCTGCCGGTCATGGGGACGTAACGGGCGTTTCGCTGCATGGCACCTGGGTCGCCGGCCCCCCAGCTGGCGACTCGGGCCGCGCCCATGTCGCTCAGTTGGACAGCATGGACGAGTCCAAACGGGACGGCCGCCCCGTCGGCGACCGACCGAACCGATCGATAATGGTGCCAGGTATCAAAAAGTACTCCGACGGCCGCCGCTCCCAGGTCGGTGACGATACGAACGGCGGTGGCGAGATCGGGAATACCTGTACCGGGAATGAACTCTACGGTGAGGCCCAGCCCGTCCTTTCGAGCACATTCGGCCATCTCCCCAATGGCCGCGCTCAGCAAACCCACATCTATGGCGGCACCACCGAAATGCGCCACATTGATGGAGGGAGCACCGAGACCGTGGGCCGCGGCCAAACAGTCATCGAGGGTGTTGGCATAACGCTCCGGAGTCGATTGTGCGGGCTGGCCCGGTAAGCCGGCCGTTACTGCATCGATGTAGCCCACCGCTAGACCGGTATCGTCAAGACGCCTACGCAACTCGCTATCGCCGTGGCCGGCGGCTCGCGCCGCAGCAAACCATGGAGGGGGGACGGTGATGGACCCAAACCCGCCCAACGCCGCCGCATCGAGCAGCTCGAGCAGAGAACCCTGACGCACTGACCCCCAGCACAGTTCCGATACCAGCACTCACCGACTCCTTGACCCTGACTCCCTCGACCCGACTCCTTGACGCAGTCAATCTTCGATTCTACGCTGGCCGCGATGAAAGATCGCCGATGAGCATCTCCTCAACACACCCCACGGCTCCAGACGCGGGGGAAGACGCACCACTGCCCGTCGCGCTCGTCACCGGCGCCCGGAAAGGGATTGGGCGGGCCATCGCGCTCGCTCTCGGGCGGAGGAAGATTCGGGTGGCGGTAACCAGCCGTCGGTGGGGACCTGACGTCGATGTCGAGACGACGGCGAAGGCTCTCGAGGAGTACGGGGCCCAAGCGCTGGCTCTCGAGCTTGACCTCGCCGATCGTGCCAGCATCGACGCTGCGCTCGACGAAATTGAATCTCGCTGGGGCGCTATTTCGGTTCTGGTGAACAATGCGCTCTGCGATCAGCCGGGAAGCCAGGTGCAGCTGACAACGGTGGACTTCGACGCCTTCGAAAAAATGATCGTCGGCGAAGTGGTCAACACTGCGTACTTGACCCGACAGGTTCTTGGCCTTGCCGGGGCGACGGCCACTACCGTCATCAACGTTGGATCCGCCGCCGCCCATAACGTCCCGAGGAACCCGATCGGCCAGGGCTTCGGTTGGGCGTTCTCCTATTCCGCGACGAAAGCCGCTCTGCACCGGCTCGCCCCGTTCGTTCAGTTGGAATACCGCGACCGAGGGGTGCGGGCGTTCACTGTCGACCCGGGCCTCGTCCGCACCGAAGCGCTCCTCGAACGCCTCGGCGACATTCCGGGCAGCGCGCCGCCACAACTGCCAGCCGACGTCATCGATTGGCTCGCTTTCGACCCGGGCGCAGACGCGTACCTGGGGCAGTATGTCCACGCCCAGGATCTGGCGGCCGAACTGGGATGGCGGTACTAACCCACTAGCGACCTCACCCGCCTACTCGCGACTTCACCGATCAGGACCGGATGAAGGTCACGAGATCAGCGGTGATCGGCTCGGCTTGGGTGGTCGGCATGGTGTGTGAGTATTCCGGGTGGGTTTTGTCATCTGGGCGGCCTCCTTCAGGTTGAGCCGACGAAGGCGGGCTTGCATCTCTTTGGCCGGCTCCCCGACGAAGCGAACGACACCGCGATAGTGCGTGCGGGGTTGCAACGAAATGTCGACGTATGGGCTCTGTCCATACACGGGCTCGCTGATCGACGGCCTGCGACCTGACCGTCGCTCGACAGCAACAAAGACGCTGTCGGGGTCGATCTGCTGGAGGAGTGCGCCGTGCTTGATGTCGTGGCGGACCAAATGCGACGCTCGGGCGATCCATTAGGACAGGAGCGATCGTGGAATCCGTCGTCTACAGGCCGTCGAAGACCGCGAACGCCCCGTCAATCCTTGAATGGTCGCCGGTTGCATTGTCGTCGAGCATGAGGCCGCGGATAACGGCGAGGGCCAGGGTGGCTCGGGCTTGGGCGGTGACGTCGTCGGGGCTGGACGGTCTCAGCAGCTCGGTGAGTTGGGGGAGCCAGTCGTGGACGCTGGCACGGCCAAAACCCGGGAACCGGTCGGGCTGGGTTTGAGCGAGGGCGTTGACCTCGTCGAAGAGCCGGAAGAAGGGACGGTTGGCCGGGTCGGTGATGGTTGCCCGCAGGGCGCTGACCAGACCGCGGAGATCCTGCGGGCTGTGCTCGGCGAGCTGAGCGCGGCAGGTGTCGAGGAGTTGGCTGCGAGCGTGGCCGAGGGCGGCAGCGATGAGCGCGTCGCGGGATCCGAAGTGGTGGACGAGCATCCGGGAGCTGGTCTTGAGGGCGTTCGCGAGCTCTCTCAGGGAGACCTCACAGCTTTGGCGGGCCACGAGCAGTTCGGCCGCTTGGATCAGTAGGTGGTCTCGACGCCGCTCGTCGCGAGGTCGACCAGGTGCTGTAACGTTCTTACAGGAATTGGCGGCTGACCCAGGAGGACTCACGGTGGACACCGTGCCAGAAAACTTCAAGCGACGTGCTTTTCGACAGGACATCCCACGCGGCGTCCCCGCGTGCGAGACGGCTCTGTCTGCTGGCTTCTTGCACGCTCACACAACGAGCGGCGGTTTGCCCGAGAATCCCAGAACGTTCCCGGCCCCGCGATGACCACTCTGGTGTTCGTTCATGGCGCATGCGTCCGCGACGCCGATTGGTGGTGGAGCCGGATGACGCAGCCGCTCGCCAAACTCGGCGTCGCCACCGTCGCTCTGGCGTTGCCGAGCTGCGGCGAGACCGGCGACACGCTCGGAGACCTCTACGACGACGTCCAGGCGTGCCGCGAGGCGATCGCTGCGCTCCACGGCCCCGTCGTCCTCTGTGGCCACTCCTACGGTGGGATGATTATCACCGAGGCCGGAGCTGATGACCGCGTCACCCAACTGCTGTATGTGACATCGGTGATGCCTGACGCCGGACAGTCCCAGGCCGATCTCATCGGCTCCGCGCCAGCGCCGTGGCTGCGGCCGGGCGAGGACGGCACCGTCGGCGTCGATCCCGACATGATCCGGGAGTTCTTCCTCCTGGACTGCGACGAGAGCACGACGGAGCAAGCGGTCAGCCGTCTCACCCGTCAATCCCTAGCGCCGTTCACTCAGGCACCCCGCCAGATCGCCTGGCAGCAGAAGCCCGCCACGTACTTCGTCTGCACCGAGGATCTCGCCACCCCGCCCGAGGCGCAGCGTCAACGCGTCAAAGCGGGTACGCGACTCGTCGAGTTCGGCGCAGGGCATCACCCGTTTCTTTCGCGTCCCGACGACTTCGCAGAAAGCATCGTCGCCGCGATCGACCGCTGTTGAGCAGCCGATCTGCCTCTGCTTGGTCGCCGACGGGGCACCCCCCTGCTACTACTTCCTGCGCGGCCCTGACTCGAAGGCGTTCGAGGCCCGCAAACGAGTCGGAGGCGGACGACACAAGGCCGACGGTCATCTGCTTCGCCCTGCGGCGCTGTAACGTCGTCCCGGCCACGGCGCGGACCGGCCTTCTAGGTCTAGGGTTGATGGCCGCGGGCGATGATCGCCTCGTAGCGGTGGAGGTTAGCCTCAGTGCCGACAGGGCGGAATCCGGCCCGGGTGAGCGTCCGCTGCGAAGCGATGTTGTCGAGAGTCGTTTCGGCGATTACTCTGGACAGTCCGAGGTCGGCCGCTACAGCCAGCAGAGCGACGACCGCTTCTGCGGCGTAGCCGTGGCCGCGCGCCGATGCGGCGAGACCGTAGCCGATCTCGACGCAGCCGCCCGCTGGCTGGCCTTTAAAGCCAATGCCTCCAATGGCCCGTCCGTCGGATAGACGGGCGATCCGGTAATACCCGAACGGCTGTTGCTCTCCGTGCGCGACGGTGGCCCGAAGAAAAGCCCCTGCTGCGCCAATGTCGCCCTCGAAGGGGAAATCGTCGGCCCAAGCATCGGTCGGTCCGGAACTACGAGCGACGATCCGCTCTGCCTCTTCGATATCAATTGCGTGCAGCTCGAGGCGCGATGTTCGAACGTCGGTCATGGCGTCAGCCAAGCATTTCTCAGCGCCCAGCACCACTGAGTTCCACCGACGTGGCGAGGCGGCGCGAGCCGCGGTATTCTGGCGCACCGGGGTCGTCGTCGCTGCATCCGCTATCGACTCGGCTGGTAGACCCAGGGTGAAGCCGCCATCGGTTTTCGAAAAGTCGCGTCAACGCGGCAGTCCTCGATGCCTGGTTGCTCTCGCTGCGCCTACCGCATTGTCGACGAGTTGCCAGCACGCCGATCCAGGCTGCGGCCTGGGCGCAACCTCACTCCGCAGCGCTCCACGGGCCGACGCCCGAGAGCTTCCGAGGCGAAATTCGCGTGACGAACCCATGGGGCCAGTCATCTCCGGGAGGCGGAAACTGGCCGCCAGTGATACGCCGCAACACAGGGACGGCTCCGCCTTCTTCGACGCGGGCGATCCCTTGGATCACCAGGTAAGGGCTGAGCCCTTCGAAGGGGAGGTCGGACTCCACCGAGAGCGTGACTCGCGGATCCCGCCGAATGTTGCGCAACTTCACATGGTCGGCGAGGTGGCCGGCCACAATCTCGTCCTCGTCCCAGCCGACGTAGACGCAGGTGACCTGCGGGGTGCCGTCGGGATTGATGGTGGCCAGATGGACCAGTCGCCCAGACGCAACGGCCGCCCGGGTGGTTTCGTCGAGTCGGATGAAGCCGTCAGCCATGGTTTTCTCCTCCGTTGTCTTGACCGAGAGATTACTTGGGCTGATCCCATCGAGCAGCCCAAGCTTGGGCGCTGGTTCCCGTCACCCGCGTCGGTCAGTCGGTACGCCACGGTGAGCGCCCGTCGCCGCCGAACCCTGGACCTCGACCGCCACGTGGGAGGCCCCCAAAGCGCGGACTCCCCCGCTTGGCCAATCCTCCTGTGTCTGCTCGATTGGAGGTAAACGTTGGATGGGGGGGGCAGGTACCCTCGGGCGGAATCGATGCCTGGGCAGGGTCATTTCGGGCGAGCGGCGCTTCGCCAACCGTCCGCGCACGCAGATGGACAGGGCGCATCCCCCAATCGGGGGACCTGCTGTTCAGCCAAGCCATCCACCGCCCGTGGGATACCTGCGCCGGAGCGGTAGGCGGATAGTGGGATCAGACAAGGAGATACCGAGTCCCCCACACGAAAGAGTCAGAAACATGAACCCCACCTACGATCCCGCCACTGGTCAGACGACCTCCACCCCCCGATACACGAAACGAGCGAAGATCGGCGTCGCCAGCCTCTGTGCGCTGACAGTAGCAAGCCTGGCCGGCGTCGCCGCACTGGCCCTCAGCCAACACGACAGCCCCACAGCCGCCGCTGCACCGGCAGCCCACACGACGGCCCACACCTCTAGCGGCCCAGCCCACACCGTCGTGGTCGTGCACCCCCCGGCCGCAGTCGCCCAGCTGCAAAAAGAGCTCGCCGCCCTCAACTACTACAACGGGTCCATCGACGGCCTCGACGGCCCCCTCACCACGCAGGCCGTCACCTACCTCCAGCGCGACGCCGGCCTGCCCCAGACCGGCCAGATGAACACCGCCACCCAAGCCGCCCTCCAGAACTTCCTCATCCACGGCAACAGCCAGATGGGCGCATGAAATGCAAAACGATCTCATCGCGACGAAGGACCAACAGTCATTGTGGGTTCTTCGTCGCGTAACACTTTGGATAGGACTCGCCTTGGAGAGTCGGAGCAAAGGTGGCGCCAGGCTCCCAAAGACCCGCTCACCGATCCGGCGGATTCCTTCAGGGCTCCCGTAATGCAGGGGGGTGCTAGCTAGCTGCCCACGGTGCGGGAGCTGGGAAAATACTCCCCCGCATCCTAATTTGCCCCTCGTAGCCCAAGTAGTAAAGAATCAGCAACTCGAGATACCAAACAGCAAGCTGACTACCCTCTGCGACGACCTCGCTCGCACTTAGCCGATCGTCTTTCCTCGGATGAACCGCGTTATTGCGGATCTGCGTAATAGCTGCCGGCCCGTCGAGAGCGGGTTGCCTCGGTGGATTTCCTGTCGCCGTGCCCAATATTGCCAAATAGAATGGGACCTCGAATGGGATGGAGGCATCTTTTAGCGCAAGACGCACTTGATCTTCTGCGGTCAGTTTCTCAAAACCGTCCTCCGACACACCTATATCTCTGAGTCGTAGCCACGAAGTTAGCTCCAGCCCAGCTTGTGCGAGCAGGACGACCGTCGCCAGGTGACCACTTGACACACTTTGCGTGTACCAATCAAGCACATTTAGCATCGCGTCCCGTCGTTCCGCATCGCCGAGCGCGCTGGCGAGGTTTCGCAGCAGCACCTGAGTGTCCGAGAGCGAAACCGGCGCCACGCCGCCAGGGAGTACCGTTCCGGTATTGCCTGCCATAGACAGGGCCAGCGGACCCGGCAACCAGCTTCTCTGTCTAACCCAGGGACTCACATTAGCTGCGCCCCAACGCTCCCAGACAACCTCGTCGCCATGCACTCCAACACTTAACATAGCTGCCGTCCGTTCGCTTCGAAGGAGCGATAGCCACCATTGGAGGATTTCTTCGATCCTGGCTACCTGCTCATACGCGACGGGCTCGCTATCAAGTCGTGAAACAGTTGCAATATGAGTGATCGCATAGCCTCCAACCAGGCTTAGCCCAGTCGTAAGGTCAGAGCTATTAGGTACAGGATCAATCTGAATACGCAATTCGGCAATCGAGCCTACGAACGGGCCAGGTCTATTCCGTGCCTCGAACTCTTCTTCGCTCGTAGCTCCGTCATCTAGCGGGCGGCCACCGGTAAAGAATGGGAAGTTCGGGATGTGGAAGATAACTTTCTCTGTAGGAGCTGGGTTACCGATTTCTAGCGTGCCGCTCACATGCCCTTCAATGACATCGACAACGTGATGATCTGCGAAGACCTGATTGCGAAGTATTCTTGAGACACGAAAGGGAGTCTTCCCGTTACGTTCCTGGAGTCTGAGCTCGTTGAACATAAATGGATCCGGAAATTCTTGCGAATCCGCTCCGGAGGCTTTCGGGATTCCGATACTGAGGCGCACCGCTGGAAAAGGATGCCACTGGAACCAGACTGTCCCGACTCCCGCCACGGTCTGCTCTTCCGCGACAATCTCCATGCTTCCTTCGTATAAGGGGATAGGGAGATTGGGCCGCTCAAGAACGTATCTATCGTCGAGACCTTCAGGCATGAACAAACGCTAGCCCGTAGACGCCACAACGCGTTGGCCTGCGGTCTCGGTGCCAGAAACTAAGACCGCGCCGCTGGCGCCGAACGACCATCTCGACACACTCCTGGCGACGGTACCCGCTTCGCCGGAGCGACGGAGGGCAGGGAAAAAGCAGGCCCTCCCCTGCGATCGAAGACCGAGCCACTGACCTGCTCTTTCTTCGCGCGTCGGAGGGGCGACATCCATGCTTACCCCATCGACTCGGGATCGACTCCGACGCAAGCGCGCGGGCAGGGTAGGCGCGGGTCCGTGCCTCGACCGCTTCCAGTTCATTCGAGAACTCTTTCGGGGCCCGCACCTCTTTCGGGGCCCGCACTACTCCGGGTGGGTCGATGACGTCGATTCTCAACAGCTGCTTCACCAGGCCAGGCGTGCACAGCAAATAGCTCAACTGCGAGGCATTTCCGGTCGATACCCTCGACAGGGCTCCGTGATCCTGATCAGGGCATGCAGTCCGCGTCGTTCCGACTGCGGCGCCACACGACACGGCCGCTGTCAGGCGACGTGGACTTCTACCCTTGAAAGGGTGATGAGAATGGTGCAAGCGCGTAACAAACGTAAGGTTTCCATAATTCTTGCGGGCGCCATCGCTTTGGCCATTGGGGGCGGGGCGTACGCGTTCACAGCGTCCAACACAGTTCCGGCCACCACGGTTGGTGCAGGTGCGGGCATTGTTTCGGGGTACACGGTCACCAATCTCCACTACACGCTCGATGCCACTACGCCGGGGAACATCGACTCGTTGACATTTACCATTACCCCGGCCGTTCCCAGTACCGGCACCGGGAAGGTTGTCATCGCCGCAGCCCTCAGCACAGGCGGTCCCACCAACTATACGTGCACGACTGACACGGGCGGCACCACTGTCACCTGCCCCACGGTAACGCCGACACAACTCACGGCCGCGCTGTTGACAGGCGTGACGGTAGTGGCCGCGCAGTAAGCGCGGTGACCTGGCACGTCGCAACGAGGCGCGGAAAAGATGGGCTAAAAGCGGCCGTCATCGTCCCTGCCTGGCCGCGCCCACCAAGTGATGTCGACTGGGCCGGAGAAGACCCATGAGCTGAGGAGAGCCATGAGATCGAACCAATCAATGGTCGCGGCTTTCGTCACCATCCTCATAGGTTTGACCATGTGGCTTGTCTTCGCCCCGACGTCGCTCGGGGGCTCGGTGACGTACTCGATCACCGACGGCATCAGCATGAAACCCATGCTGCACAAGGACGACTTAGCCGTCATCCGCACCGAGTCGAATTACTATGTGGGCGAGGTGGTGCTCTACCAAAGCCAGGTCATCGACAAGCCAGTCCTGCACCGCATCATCTTAATTCAGAACGGCAATTACTTCTTCAAGGGTGACAACAATGGATTCGTTGATCCTGGCTACGCAACGCGAAATGAACTCATCGGCAAGCTCTGGTTTCACATCCCCCACGCGGGCGGAGTGCTCGGCTGGTTCGGGACGCCCATGCATGCCGCACTGCTGGCCGGGACGGCCGCAATGGTCGTGGTGCTCACCGGGGCCAAGACGTCCACGGGCCGGAGGCGTCGCCGTGCCGTATAGCCGATGCTCCTTTTGCGCAAACCGAAGCCAATGATCCGGGACTGGATCCCCCGACGCACCAACGGCCCGACAACCGGCGAACGGCGGTCGGGCGCCTCGTCGCCACCGGGTGGCGTCCGATCGCCTGGCGAGGAGCGGCGATCGGGGATCGCCATGACCCCACAGCAGGCTGCCGACCGCCACGCCCCGTCTTATCTCGATGGTCCCCGAGCGACGCTGGCCGCCCTTGCCACACTGATTTTCCTCGCCGTGCTCTTCCTGGGGGTCGGATTCACCCGTCCCCTCCACCAGGTGGGGCCCCTGTCCGGTGCATTCGATCAGACCGGCACCTTCTCCTATACCGCTGCAGTGAAATCAGCGACGCCTGTCTACCCTAGCGGTCAGCTCACCACCGGACAGCCCATCTACCCCAGCCTGGTCGACGCGGTCACCCTGCACTTCCAATACCGCTTCTCCTCCCCACTTCCCCACCACGTGGCCGGCACGATAGAACTCAAGGGGCTTTTGCTGTCGACGACCAACACCTGGCAACAGTTCGCCGTCGTCCAGCCCGCGGAGGCCTTCAACGGCGACACCACCACCCTGGTCAGCAACCTCCCGCTAAAGAGCCTTTACGATGTCATCAACAAAGTCTCAGCCCAGTCAGGCGCCCCCGGCGCAATTTACGCGGCCGATATACAACCCGTCATCAACATTACCGGCACTGTCGACGGAAATCCGATAGCAGAAACGTTCTCGCCCGTACTCCCCTTTACCGTGGCACAAAACGCGATCACCCTCGACGTGGCGGTCGCGCCCGCTCCTCCCGGGGCGACCTACGTTGCCCCTACCGCCACCTCCGCACTGGCCGCCACCCTCAACCCCACCCAGACTGGCAGCATCGCCCATCTCTTCCCAAAGCTCATCTCAGTGGCGAACTACAAGATTCGGGTCTCCTTGGTCCGCACAACCGGGCTCATCTTTATTGCGCTGGCCCTCCTTGTCGCCGCCCTGCACGACTTCCTCCGTCGCCAGAAAACCGCGCGAAGCGACGAGGAACTCACCGCCAAACACTATGACGCCTTGATCGTGCCCGTCGACCTGCTCACCCAGCCCCCAGGCTCGTCACGACTCGATATCCGAGAGTTCGCCCACCTCGCCGCACTCGCCCAGTTCCTCGAGCGTCCCATCCTCTACGAGATGCAAAACGGAAAACGAACCTACGCCGTCGACGATGGAACCCGCCGCTACCTCTACCAACCGGTGGGCGAAACAACTACTCCCCCACGCGCCAGTGGCCACACCCAACAGAACAGAGAAAACACGGTCCCTTGGAGCGAACCCCAACGCCAAGCCTACCGCGTCCGCCAAACAGCCAGCACCTCATCGCAAGGTGACCCTCAGGCACCACCAGCCCCCGAACAAGCCGACGCCGATGCCCAAACGCTCTAGGTCGCGCCGAAAACCGAGGCATGTCTTCGCTGCGCGCGCGGGCGCCGGGCTCGTTGTGGTGGCAGTAACGATGACCCTGGTGACCAGCTTTACCGCCAGCACAACCGTTCCAACCAGCAACGCCGGCGCCTCGACGCGAGCCCTCCTCATTTCCCAGCTGGCTCCTCCAGGATGCAGCTCGCTCGCCCTCACGAACCTGGTCCAAGGATCGGGCACCTTCAGCAACAGCAAATCGAACGCGCTTGTCCTTGGCAGCGCGGGAGCGAACACCATCACCGACACGGGCAACGGCAACTGCATCATCGGCGGGGGCGGAACAAACACCATCACTGGCACAGCCACCGACATCTGCATTACCGGGCCCGCACTCAACGTGGCCAATCCATGCCCAGTCGCCATCCCGCCGACGACGACCACTACCCAGGCGACCACCACGACCACCGCCGTCCAATCCAACGGCGTGACCGCGGCGGCCGCCAGCGACCAGTACGGAACCAGCTACGGAGGCCAAGAACGCCTCACTATCGCCGGATCCTCTGCGATCATCGCTCTCACCGCCACCATCAAAATCTCCCAGGCCACCGGAGGAGTCACCTACAACAGCGAATTCCACAGCTTCCCAGCTGGGTCCGGGACCCTGACCGCCGTGACCTCCGGCGGCGTGATCACCTATACCTTCACCCTCAGCGCCGGACAGGCCATCCCCGCGAACTACTCGAGCACCCTTTATGCGCAATACAACGGCAACGGCACCACTGCGCACACGACGTCCGGCGACATCTGGAGCGTGACCAGCAAATCAGGCGGAATCACGTCCACCCTCACGGGAACCTTCTGAACCGCGAGGTGGATCCAAATCGCGTACGGGAACCCGTGGAGATCCTCGCCAAGCCCGCCCTGATGTGCACCTTCGATACGAGGTGGGCACGCTCCCACCGGCGGTGAAAGACCTATAGGAGCGCCTCGGCCTCCTCGTCAGGCTCGCCTTCGTCGTACTCGGCCTCGTCGATTTCGGTGGCGGCCGCCCAGACGGTCGTGGCGAAGAGGGCCAGGGTCAGCACGTGGACGGCCGTGCACCACAAACAGATAGCCCGCAGTCGGAACAGCTCAGCGTAGACCAGCCAAAACACCATGGGAACTCCCACCGTCACCGCGCCCAGCCGGGCCGCCTTCACGGCCCGTGACGCGGCTCGCCACGCGGCGGGTGACTGCAGGGCCAACATGGCGGCGAAAAACGCCAGGCCGAGCAGGACCACCGGGATCCCGAACATCGACGAGTAGGAGCTGGAGGTGACTTTCTCGCAGTTGACGATGCTGCTTTCGGGACAGGCCAGTGTTGCGTGCGCTGCGTAGTGGGCGTAGGTCAGATAAGCGGACACTCCCAGGCCGGCGAGCGACATGACGCTGCCCACAACGGCCGGCCAACGCCGGCTGGCAGACATTAGCCGATGGCCCCGCACACGTTGAGGGGTTGTCCGCCGGTCAGCTGGCACAGCTGCCTGGTCAGGTAGCCGGCGGTGGCGTCGATCGCTTTACCCGCCGGGCTGCTAGGGGTTTGGGTGGCTGTAGCGATCTGGAGCGCAGAAAGTCCTTTCAGCACGCCGGGATCGAAGGGGGCGCCGACGGTGAGGCTCTTCCCGGCGAAGTCGACGAAGGGGATGCTGCCCGCCTGCTTCTGGTAGGGCGGGGCGTCATAGACCTTGAGCAGGTTCTGTTGTGCAGCCGTCGGCGTGTCGAGGGCGACGTGAGTGTTGGTCGACAGTTCCAGGCCGGTGAACGACAGGTACTTGGAGGTGTACACGGCTCCGTGGAAGGTGAACGTCACTGTGCTCGGATACAGGTCGGTACTCGACGAGGTGGTGAGGTTCAGGTTTGACCACGTCCCGAACTGGGACAAGGCCGCGACGAGCGCCCATCGGTCGGCGGCGCAGAACGGGCAGTACTCGGCGCCGATGGACACGATCTCGGGTTTGCCGCCGGCGACCAGCTCCGGTGCGCCTTTGATGACTGCCGGCAGGTTGAGATCGGAGGCGGAGACCTCGTTGACGGCCGTCTGGAGTTGTGCGGGAGTGAGCGAGGCGACGGTATTGACGACGGCGGCGTCGGCGGTTGGGGCCACGACAGGGGTCGGACCGGACGACGTGCCCCCGAAGACGAAGAACAGCACCCCGCCGAGGGCGATCGCGATCACCGCGATGATGGCGCCGATCGCCAGATGGCGGTGGTAGCGGTGGCGAGCCTGGGCGGCGGCTCGGCGGCCCGTAGCCGGCCGGCGGGGGCTAGCCGGGCGGCCCGGTTTGCGGGTCCGGGAAGGCCGGGACGGGACAGGAGGGTTGTTCGGCATGACGATGCTCCACATTCGCTCGGAGGCGGGGACATCCATCATCATGTGCGCGGCCCTGCCTGGCATCCATTCTTCACCCACAAAGATTCCTTTTGTGAGCGGCCTGTCGCCGTCCCCGGCGGTTTTCAGGTCGCCGGGCGGTGCGCCCCGTTCTCGTCGGCTGCCCCGCCTGATCCCGCGAATGCCGCATGACCTAATCATCTCGAGGCGGTCTCAGCGGCGCGCCAGGCCAGGCACACGCTCGCCGCGGCCACCCATAGCACCCATAGCAAAGCTCCGACCCCGTCGATGTACCCGCCAGCCAGTGACCCGTGCCGCGAGAAGAGCCCAAAGATCTCAAACAGGTTGGCGATGATCTCGGCGATGCCGAGGACGGCGAGCCATCTAGGCAGGATGCCGGTACGCCAGATGACAAGCGAAGGGGCGCCAACCGACACCACCGCAGCAGTGGAGCTACCGGCGTAGGTGGCGAGGATCTCCATTTCGTAGGCCATCCGGACCAGACCGGGCTCGCCGAGGGGGGGACCTTGCCAGATGAGGGCCAGCGCAGGGAGCGAGCCCACCAAGACGGTTGCGGTCAGGACCACCCAGGCTGCGGTCATCGTCGCCGCCAGCAGCCTGGCGCTATCCCGACTGTCGCCCATCACAGTCCGCAACTGACCCAAGAAGCACAAGAACAGTCCGAGCGCGATGAGTTCGAGGGTGAAGCCGGCAAGCAGCGAGTCGCGCTTATGGACGAAAAAGGCCCCGATCCTTGCGCTGGAGGCATCCGGCCTAGGGATGCTGCCGGGGAGGAGATTGCCAAGCACGTACAGGACGCTGCCGGCGAACCCGGCGAGCGCTCCGATGCGTCTGACCGGACTGGCGGTGTTGTTCATGTGGCGACTGTCCGCCCAATCGCCGGGGAGAACATCCGCCATGTGGGGGATGTTGTCGGCCGGCATCTCGGCGACGATCGGTGCATGGTTATGACACAATCGCGAACGTACGCTACCGAATCGGGACGTGGCCTCTTGCGACTGCGCGGCGGGGACGATCAACAACGCGCAGTCCCCTCAGGTGTGGCGCGACGGTGCTGCTCAGTGGGCTCTCGGCTTTGAGGGACCTTGGCGACGGCGAGGAAGTGGCCGAGATGTTGTCGGCTCGTCACCATGAACTGTTCGACTCGGCAGTCGCTGCGCATGGGTGCGTGCGGCTTTCCCAGCAAGGCGAAGGCAAAGATGGCGAGCCGGTCGGCGTCTTCGCGTTGGCTGGCGAGGCCGCCGCGGCGGCGCTCGAACTCCAACGCTCGTTCGCCAACGAGGTATGCACGAGCACGCCCGGTGTGGAGGTCGGTATCGCTCTGCACACCGGGGCGGTCGGTTCATATGACGAGGACAACTATTGCCGTTCGGTCATCGTCCGATGCGCCCTGCTACGGTCGTTGGCTCACGGAGGCCAGACGCTGCTGTCCGACGCCGTGCGCGACCTAGTCGCCGACGGGTTGCCGGCGGAGGTGTCGTTGCGGAGCCTCGGTATGCACCGGCTGAAGGATCTGAGCCAACCGGAGCGGGTGTGGCAGCTGCGTCATCCCGAGTTCGGCGTCGAGTTTTCGCCGCTGCGTTCTATCGACGCGTTCCCGAACAACCTCCCCGCCCAGTTGACCGCGTTCATCGGGCGGGAAAGCGACATCAGGGACGTGCGGGCAGCGCTGTCGCAGCACCGGCTCGTCACCTTGACCGGGCCGGGGGGCTGCGGGAAGACCCGCTTGGCGCTGCAAGTGGCCGCGGAGGTCATCGATCGCCATCCGGGCGGCACGTGGTGGGTCGGGTTGGCGGGGGTGTCGGACCCTGACCTCGTTGCGGCGACGGTCGCCACCGCTCTCCGCGTGCGGGCCGAGCCCGACCGACCCTTGATCGACACGATGGGCGATTACTTGACCGGCCAGGGCGCCATGGTCGTCCTCGATAACTGTGAGCAGGTGATCGCCGCTGCGGCCGTCCTCGCAGAGGAGTTGCTTCGATCGGCGGCAGACCTGTCGGTTCTGGCCACCAGCCGTGAGCCACTGGGCATCACCGGTTAGGTGGGGTGGCGGGTCCCGCCGCTGGACCTCAAATCGGGACTAGAGCTGTTTGCTGATCGGGCCGCTTTGGCACGCCCCCGCTTCATTCCCAACGAAACCGACACCGCAGCGATGTCGCTGATCTGCGAACGCCTCGACGGCCTCCCACTGGCCATCGAGCTGGCCGCGGCCCGCACCCGGATGATGCGCCCGCAAGCCATCGCTGCTGCCCTGGAGGACCGGTTCCGTCTGCTTACCGGCGGAAGCAGGACCGCCCAGCCCCGCCAGCAGACCCTCGAGGCGTCGGTGGCGTGGAGCTACGAACTCCTGGACGAGGTCGAACGGACATTGCTGCGCCGGTTGTCGGTCTTCAACACCGGTTTCTCCCTCGAGGCTGCCGAAGTGGTGTGCTCCGGCCCCACACTTGACAGCTACCAGATCCTCGATGTGCTCAGCCGCCTCGTCGACAAGTCGCTCGTCTTTCACCAAGCTCGGCGTGAGCAGCCGGGCCGAGTTGGCGGCCGACGCGGCGCGGCGGGGGCTGTAACTCCCCTCCCCTTATGCGACGGCTGGCGTAGTTCCGCCTGGACCTGCTTGATAACCTCTGGTCGATGACTGAATCCGGGGGCAGAACCTATTCGTTCAGTGAGTTGAGCGAGCTCGAAAATCTCGACGTGGACGCCATGCGGGCCCTGTTCAAGATCGAGTTGAGCGGCGAGGATTTCTACAATGCGCTGGCAGAGCGGCTGGCCAATAAAGAGGTGGCCGTATTGCTCAAGCGTAACGGGCGTGAAGAAGCGGGCCACGCCCGGCGGCTGGCACGGGCCATCGGCCTCAAGCTGGGCCAAGACTTCCATCCGACCCCGGACATGCTGGAGCGCTCCGAGATCCACCTTCCGGACTCGATGGGCGCCAGCTACCTGCCCCAGCTCGTGAAGTTGGAGCTCGACGGCGAACCTGGCTACCGAAAATGGGCGGAAAACGAGCCCGACCCAGAGGTGGCCCGACTGCTCCTGCTCAACGGGCGCGAAGAGGCCCTACACGCGCAACGGGTCACTGAGGCCATGGTCATCCTGGAGGGACCAACGCCCTAGTCCCGCCGCCCACGGGTCACGAACGACTGGCTTGAGCTAGGTTCGCTGGGGTGGGACCGGGGACGGCGGGTGACGACTCGGCCTTCGCTCCGTTACGGTCACCGGCCTTCCGGCTTCTTTTCACTGCGGAGCTGATTTCTTATGTGGGATCGGCTGCGTCGCCTGTGGCCATCTCGTTCGCTGTCCTGGACCGGACACATTCACCTTCCGCTTTAGGTCTTGTTGGCGCGGCCAACGCGGCCCCGCTGGTGTTGTTGGTACTCATTGGAGGGGTGGTCGGAGACCGCATCCGACGAGGCCCGATCCTGGTGGGGTCGAACGTCGCGCTGGGGGCGGCCAGGGGCGGCTTCGCCGCGTTGGTCCTGGCCGGTGCTGGTGGGACGTGGGACCTGGCTGCGTGTGCGGCAGCGGGCAGTGTCGCCAACGCCTTTTTCCTCCCGGCGTCCAGCGCAGTCATCCCCGAGATCGTCCCGCCGAGCCAGTTACGCCAGGCCAACGCCCTGCTTCGCCTCACCGGCAACGGGACCCAGATCGTCGGGGCGGCGTTAGGCGGCATTGCAGTCGCCGCCATTGGCCCAGGTTGGGCGCTCGCTTGGGACGCCGCCAGCTTCATGGTCGCAGCCGCCCTGTTCACCGGGCTTCCAAAGGCCACTGTGGCGGTGACCGGCGGCCCCCGTCCGGGGATCTGGTCCGATCTTCGCCTCGGGTGGGGCGAGTTTTGGGCTCGCCCTTGGCTGTGGTCGATCGTGTTGCAGTTCGCCGCCGTGAACGCCGCTTTCTCGGCCGGGTTCCGGCTCCTGGGGCCCGTGGTGACCGCCCGCTGGCTCGGAGGCGCCGCAGCGTGGGGCGCCATTCTGTCCGCCCTGGCAACCGGCTACGTCGCCGGGGGCTTCGTTGCGTTGCGCTGGAAACCCGCTCGGCCACTCCTGATCGGCACCTTCGGCGTGTTCACCATGGCCGTTCCCCTAGCCGCCCTGGCTTTGCACGAGCCGGTGGTGGTGGAGGTAGCGGCCGCCTTCGTCGCCGGGGTTGGCTTGGAGCAGTTCGGGGTGGGTTGGGCCACCGTGATGCAGGAGCAGATTCCCCTCGATTGTCTGAGCCGCGTGACGTCCTACGACATGCTGGGGTCCTACGTTTTCATCCCTGTCGGATACGCCGTCGGTGGCCCCGTGTCATCCGCGGTGGGCGTAAATCAGACCGTGTGGGCGTGCGCCGCCATCGTCATCGTCGCCACTGTCGCCGTGCTGTTCTGCCGGGAGGTCAGAACCATGACCCGAAAAGCTCCCCAACCTCTGGAGCCTGAGTTGAAGAAACCAACCTCGGGCTGACATGGCGCGTCGTTCTGAGGCGTGGACCCGGGCAGACGTTGCTTTGGTTACTCGGCCGGAAGGTACACGCCGAAACGACGTTCGGCGGAAGGTGCGCCAGCGTGCTGGTTGTCGGCTGGTTTTGTGATTTTGGGTGGCAGGAAGCTGACGCGTAGGTCGATCAAGGCGTGGATGACGATCGCAGGCATGAGGGTGCCGGTGGCCAGCGTGAGCGACGCGAGGATCACGCCGACGACGCCCGTGAGCAGCACGTTGCGGGGGCCTTGATAGAGGTGGGCCATACCGAAAGCGGCGGCGGTGATTGCGATGATCGCCGCGTGGCTCATCTTCGGGTCAAGCCACCTGAGGTAGGCGATTCCGAACCCTCGGTAGAGAATCTCTTCGCAGATCCCGGCCGTCAGCGCCACGCCTGCAAAGATCAGTCGCTCTGTGCGACTCCGTGGCAGGATTGCGGTCAGAGGGAGGACCATTCGCCGTACCCGCGCCACGAGCTTGGGATCGGCCGCCCATAAGATCGCAGTGGACACGGTCAAAGCGATGGCGGCCGACACGATGGCCGAGGTGCTCCCAACGCCCTCTTGGCTGTTGGCGGCGTGGGCGGTCAGCCCGATGGTGTCGGGATGGCGACTGGCCAAGGCGCCGATGACGGCGACCGCCCCGACGTACATCCATGATCCGGCGATTGCGCCGACGTAGTACCGAATCCGGGCAGAGGGTTGGCGCCCGACCAAGCGAACGAACCGTTGAAAGCGGCGCCGCCCGTAGAGAGGTTGGATGGCCACCACCACCAGTACGAGCAGCGTCGCGCTGACCGCCGGACTCGTCACTGCTCCGATGACCGTCTCGGCCCCCAGCAGGAGCATTGCACGGACGACGAGCGCGCGGACGAGCGTCGCCCAGCTCTCACTTGACGAGTTGCCGCCCCACGTTCCCTCGCCTTCCGTCGCAGAAAGAAGAAAGCGGTCCACCTGCGACCTGCGGTAACCCCACCGTTGCGTCTCCAATCCAGTCCTGGCGAGCAGGCCGACCGAGGACTGCTCTGCTTCCATCTGAGCGGCAGCTCGTTCGAGCAGCCCGTCCACCGTGGCGCGGCGGTACCCCTGCCACAGGGCCCTGTCGAAATGAGCCTCCCGTAGCTCTTGGGGCGTCACCGCCCCATAATCGACACCGGAAGTCGAGAGCTAAACTTGAATGCACGTGCCCGCCTGCCCCAAAAAACCGTATCACTGATACGATCAGGATGTGGCTGTGAGGTTCGAGGTTCCTGCGCCCGGTGAGGAAATCGGTAGCTACATCCGTGCCCGCCGGCTCGCGGCCGGACTCTCGCAGCAAGAGGTCGAAGACCGCTCCGGTGTGGCCCGCTCGAACATCGCCGCGATCGAGGCCGGCACCCGCCCGGCTTCACAGAAGATGGTGTCTCGATTGCTCGCAGCAATCCGAGGCGAGCAGCACGGGCAACCCCCGATCTTCCTTTCGCCTCCGGTCCTCATCAACATCGAGATCGGCCGGGCTGCTGCGCTGCGGGTGGCAGCCGACCCGGAGGGAAGCCGGCAAAAAATGAGCGAGGGCATGGCCCTTCTTCGCTTGACGGTGAGCGACGGGCAGTCCGACCGGTGGCTGGACTTCTGGGACCGGCAGCTCGAAGGGTGGGACACGACCAAGCTGATCCCGTTGCTCCTGTCGACAGACCGAGAGGATATCGACCGGCGCAAGGTGTCCCCGCTGCGGTCGCTCCTCAACGAAACCGAGTACGACGAAGCGGTAGCCAGAGCAAGGACGCTGTGGCATGGATCGCGCTCCTTATCCAGGTCGTAGCCCAGGTCGTGGCCGAGCACGAGTTGGTTGCGTCGGGTGTCTTTGTGTCTGGTGTCCGGTGGTCAGGTCAGCGCTGAGTTCCGCGACGCCCTGCATCGCGCCGCAGCGATCACCGGGGACCGTGACCTGATCGTTGTCGGGTCGCAGTCCATCCACGGGGCCTTCGACAAGGGACTCCTCCCCAGAGAGTCGACCCGCTCGCTCGAAGTCGACGAGATTGCCCTCTACGACCATGACGAGGAGAAGATGTGGGCGCTCTCAGGACGTGGCCTCGCCTACGGGATCGAGGTCGACGCCGTGGACATCGAAACCTGTACGCTCTCCGAAGGGTGGATGCAGCGCCTCATCCCCTACCCGTTGGGCAACGACCCCGAAGCCGTCATCGGCTGGTGTCTCGAACCCCACGACCTGGCCGTAGCGAAGGCCGTCGCTGGGCGGGACAAGGACATCGCCTTCGTTCGAGCCCTCGCCCAAGCGTCGCTCGTCGACCCCCAAGAGGTGCTCCGGCGGCTCGAAAGCCTCGATGACCACTGCCATGTTCCGCGGCAGTCCGAGGTCGACGGGGCGGCGGCGTTCCTGTCCTCGATCCCTCAGCCACATCAGGTGTACCGGGCTGCGAAGAGGGCGATACCCAAGGGGCGGCGGCGGCCGACGTATGCAGATGTGATCCGGGGAGGTACCGACTAGGCACTTGGCGGTCACCCTGCCCGATCTCTCGAACTGGTCGAGCAGCTTGTTTATGCGTTCCTCGATCGTGGGATCGACCAACCCTGGTAGTCAGCCTTTGGTGAAAGGGGCCCTGATGATGATTCGGTTGTGGGTGCCCGCTCCCATTTTCGCCCACGACATGCCCCAGTCCTTTCGGTCGAGGTCGTCTACTTCGGCATGCAGAGTCACCGACGTGTCGTCGCGCTCCACCGTGCCAGTCACGACCACCGGTAAAGTCTGACCGTGGATGGTCAACGAGCCACTCACCTCGGCTCGATTGGATTCCAGCAGTCGGCCGCTGCTCACCTCGAAGTCGATGGTCGGGTAGCTCGCCGTATCAAAGAAGTCAGCGGTCTGCAGGTGGGTGTCGCGCTTCTTGTTGTTGGTATTGATCGAACTTGCGTCGATTGTCAACGTCCCTTGGACACTTCCGTCAGCACCAACCGTTCCCGTCCCGCTCACAGCCTTAGCAGTGCCTTTCACGTTGATGATCCACATGGCCTTGGTGTGGAACTCGATTGATGTCCGAGCGATGTCGAGGATCCAGGTTCCGATGTAATCGGCCGCGCTCATGGCGGTCGTATCAGATGAACTCATTTTTGACTCCTTTGTGGGCCCACGGACCTGCCCTGATTCATGTTATCAGTCATGGGCGTGATCGAAAACATCTGTTCCCATATCGCTTCATCCTTGTGGGTCTCGACCGGGTCGGCGCCATCAAAGTGGGCCAGTTTGGCGGCGATACGTTTGATTCGCTTGATGTCGTCGGCCATCCTGGATACCGACAGATTAGCGATACGGGTGAACGACACTGTCCCGGTACGTATAGCGAATCGTTGTCGATCGCCTCCTTCCCGACTTCAAATGGCACAACAGTTGGCCGTTTATGTCCATGCCCGAGGTCACGGTGCGAGCTTCACAGCGCGCCTCATCTTCCTTCTTGGCTTCGACCCGAGCGACAAAGTCTCCGAGATCACGGTCTTCTTCGAGGATCCAAACGCCGTCGATCGATTCTTCAGCCCGTAAAGCGAGGGGACCAGAACCGCTGAGGACCATCGGATTGCAAATACCGCGCCAATGCTTCAATGCGTCGCGAGAAGCGGCGGCTAGGTGGCGGCGCTGACCAGCTCGGCCAGTGCGCGAGCGGCGGCGCTAATAGCGGTTGAGGAGGTGGCCATCACGACGTGCCAGGTGATCGGCGGGGAGATGGGACGCTGCAGGAGGCTTGTGTCGCCTTGGGGGACGAGCGAGGGCGGGACAATGGCGATGCCGAGGCCAGCCCGGATGAGTTGGAGCGCGGTGGCGACGTCGCCGATCTCGATGGTGACCCGCCGGTTGAGACCGGCGGCGGCGAAGGCCCGGTCGACGACGGTGCGGACACCCCAGCCGACCGGGAAATCGACGAAGGCCGCGTCGCGGAGGGCGTCGAGGGACACGGCGCGGCGCCGGCCGGAGGGCGCCGGATCGCCTGAGGCGACCAGGACCAGATCCTCTGATCCCAGCGGGATCGTTTTCACTCCGGCCGGGCGGTCCTCGAGGGCGAGAAAGGCGATGTCGAGTCCTCCATGGCGAAGTTCCTCGACGAGCGCCGCCGAGCCGCCGGCGTTCGGATGGACGAGGATCTCGACCTCAGGATGCTCACGGTGGAACTGTCCGAGCACGCCCGGCACATCTGCGAATGCGAATGACTGCATGATGCCGACGCGTAGCCGCCCCCGTAGGACACCTTTCACGGCGGCCGCGATGTCACGGGTCTCGTCGGCCGCGGTGAGCGTGCGGCGCGCCGCGGGGAGAAGGGCCTCCCCCGGTCCGGTCAAAGTGACCCGGTGGGTGGTGCGGTCGAACAGGCGGACACCGAGCTCTCGCTCCAAGGCCTGCAAGGAGACCGAAAGGGCGGACTGCACGTAGTTCAGCCGCCGGGCTGCCTTGGTGAAGCTGCCCTCTTCGGCGATGGCGACGAAGTGACCGAGCTGGCGGAGCTCCATGCACCCAGCGTAGTCATCCGCCTGACGAATAACAGTACTTCTGTACATTCGTTGGACAGAAGTACTGTTCGGGCGGATCGTAGATGTATGCAAGTGCTACAGGGATCACGCAACCACGACGAGTACAACCGACCCGGTGCGTTGATTCGGGCCCACCATTGGGCCTTCTGGGTGACGGCGGCGGCGTTTCTGGTGAACATGGGCTTCTCCGCCGTGCCCACACCGCTGTACGTCCTTTACCAGCAACGGGACCACTTCTCCGATCTGATGGTGACGGTCGTCTACGCCGTGTACGCGGTGGGCGTGATCGGCAGCCTTTTCCTCGGCGGTCACCTCTCGGACCGCGTCGGGCGCCGGCGCGTGTTCGTTCCCGCGCTCGGCGTCAACATCGTCAGTGCCGTCGTCTTCATCCTCGAGCCGAGCTTGGCCGGTCTGATTATCGCCCGCATCCTTTCCGGGGTCTCGGTCGGGCTGACCACGGCAACAGCGACCAGCTACCTGGCCGAGCTGTACTCGGTGGCCAGACCCGCGGCGAGCGGGCGGCGCGCCGAGGTCGTGGCCACCGCCGCCAACCTGGGCGGGATCGGTTTCGGGCCGCTGGCCGGAGGCCTGTTGGCCCAGTTCGCCCCGGCCCCGCTTCGATTGCCGTACGTGGTGTTCGCGGTCGCGCTGGCTGTCCTGGGCGTGGCGGTCGCAGTTTCCCCTGAGACGGTGCGGCGCCCCGATCCGACACCCCCCTACCGGCCGCAGCGGATCGTCGTTCCCTCCCACGCCCGACGCACCTTCTTCGCCGCCACCGCCGCCGGCATGGCGGCGTTCGCCGTCTACGGAGTGTTCAACTCGGTCGTTCCGAGCTTCCTGGCCGGCACCCTCCACGAAACCTCCCACGCGGTGGCCGGCGCAGTGGCTTTCGCGGCGTTCGCGGCCGGGGCGGTGGCCCAGATCGCCCAGGCCCGTGTGGCCAACCCCGCTCTGCTGCGCCGCAGCGTCCCCACCATCGTTGTGGGTCTCGGCCTCCTCGCCTGCGCCATGTGGGGGGGCGGGCTGGCCATGTTCGTCATCGGTGGCATCATCACCGGAGCCGGCGCCGGGATGGTCTTCAAAGGTTCCCTCGTGTCGGCCGCCTCGGTGGCCCCAGAAGGCTCGAGAGCCGAAGTTCTGGCCGGCTTCTTCCTCGGCGCCTATATCGGGCTGTCCATCCCCGTCGTCGGCCTCGGCGTGGCCACCACGTACGCCCCGGCCCGCGACGTGCTGGTCGTCTTCGTCGCCTTGGCCGCCCTGGCCATCGCCGCGTCGGTCCGAGCCGTCACCGGACGGCGCACCACCACCTTCTGGGAAACAGAACTGTGAGCCCGTCACTGCAGGAGATAAGCGGAGCCTGGCGTTACGCCATGCCCGCTAGCCGAGAAATCGAGTTGAGAAAGGTGCACAAGATGACCAAGGTCACCGTAATCGGTACTGGAACTATGGGATCGGCCGTCACCCGCCGTATCCTCAAGGCGGGGCTGGAGGTGAACGTATGGAATCGCAGCCCCCGCTCCGCCCTGGTGGCCGCGGCATTCGGCGCCACCGCCTACGACCGGCCGGCAGACGCCGTCGAAGGCGCCGACATCGTGCTCACCTGGCTGCCAACGGCGCAGGCCGTCCACGAGGTCATGATCGACGGGCACGTGCTCGATGCCATGGCGCAGCGAGCGGTGTGGGCCCAGATGGGCACCATTGGCGTCGAGGGCACCGAGCGCCTCAATGCCGAGGTGCACGCCCGCCGGCCCGACGTGGCGTTCGTGGACGCACCCGTCTCGGGCAGCCGCGGCCCCGCCGAGAACGGGCAGTTGCTGGTCCTAGCCTCGGGACCCGAAGCGGTGGCCGACGACCTCGGACCCGTCTTCGACGCCATCGGCCGCCGAACCCTCTGGCTGGGTCCGGCCGGGATGGGCACCCGGATGAAGCTCGTGCTGAACACCTGGCTGGCTTTCGAGGTGGAGGCCGCGGCCGAAGGAGCTGCCCTGGCTACCCTCCTTGGCGTCGCTCCCGACGCCTTGGCGTCAGCCGTTGAGGGCAATCCGGTGGCGTCACCACTGGCCATCGCGAAGCTGTCGAAGATCCAGTCCGGCAACGACGGGGCGGACTTTTCCCTCGGGTGGGCATTGAAAGATCTCGACCTCATGCACGCCGTGGACAGTGCCGAAGCCGCCCCCGTGGCGGCCGCCATCGCCCGCCGGTGGCACACCCTGGTCGACGCCGGCCTCGGTGACCTCGACGTAAGCGCGGCCCACCTCGGACTGGGCCAGGAACTACCGAGCCATCTGGAGCACGTGCCGGCTCCCGTCCCGATCCACGCAATGGTATCCAGGGAGACTCAGGAGGTCGCCGTCACCGAATGGGCCAACGTCTCTTGAGCGCGGTCGGGCGGCGCCGCCCTGGCCCACATCTAGGCCGTGGCGTTCATGGTCGCCCCGCGATCGCCCAACGCACCACTCCCCTATCGTCTATTCGGCTTATCTGACCGCCGTTTCGACATGCCCGCCGAACTGCATAATCCTCCGGCTGCCAAGGCGTCGCTCGGGGTCTAGCTCAGCCAGAAGGTGCCCGGCACGTCCAGCGTGTCGAGCACGCTGACATCCGGCTCACCAGTGATCCCAGCGCCCTCAAGAAACTCGCCCATCTTGGGGGCGTTCGCAAAGAACGTATCGAAGGCTTCTTTATCGGGCCATTCATCGATCACCACGAGGTCCTTACCATCGGTGAGCATGCGATGACCGATTTGGCCGAGACTTTTCCCATAAGTTGTGATCTCTTCGGGTATTGAAGCGTTGGCTTCTGCCCAACCGACGGCTGCCTCCGGGTCGGTGACTTGGAATCGAACGATGACGACAACGCTCACAGCATTCCCCTTCAGTCCGTTGACTACGGCCCCATACGAGGCCCCGCGTGAGAGGCTACGACACAATCACGGACGGCGCTCCGGCGCCCTCCAGTAGACCTCCAGGCATCGGGAACTAGCGGCTCACACGGAGAGAGCCGAGGTGACGCGGGTTCAGCGAGCGACGACTCGCGCCACCAGGGTCCACGTCGTCTCTGGCCCAGCGCCATCCATCGTTATGCCGTGACGCTCAGCGACCTTCGCCATGGCCGGCTGAAGGTGCTGCACGCCGAACGTCTCGTATGCTTCTTTCGAGTGCCAGACATCGACAATGTGCGCTCGGCCGTCCCTCATGAAGTGGACGTGTGAGACAAAGGCGCCGGGCAAATGTGCCTCGATGTTCATCTCGTCGGTCACCTCGTCCAGGAACTTGACGGTGACACCCTCGGGCATGACCTGCTCAAGCAGAAACGCCATCAGAAGAAACCCCCTCCTTGTCGTGGTGTCCCGAACTCTATACCGCGCTGAATCCGCCCACGCTGAGGAGATGAGCGGCTCCTTCGTCTCGCTGAGCATCCCGGCGGCCAGAGGGTTCCAATGGCATTTGGGGTTACGCAGAATGAGCTGAGGGTGTTCATGGGCTCGTTGGGCTGGAGGGTGGTTCGTTGAGGGACGGTCCAAGCCCGCTGCCGTCCACCCCAACCGCAAGCTCCGCACCCTTCGAGGGTCTTAGGATAGGCGCCGGCATAGGGAGAGCTCGGTCGCTATATCCCCGAGTAGGATGTGGCGGTTGGTGTGGGAGGGACGGTGGTTGTGATGAGCGCGAGAAACCGTTGGCTGACCGGTCGGGCCATATTGTTCCACCTCCTCGTCGTGGTGTTTGTGACCGTGTGTCTACTCGCTGGGCGCTGGCAACTCCACGCCGCCTTGGGAGGAAACACTCTGAGCTGGGCCTACACCGTGGAGTGGCCGGTTTTCGCGCTGATCGCCGTCGTCGCATGGTGGCACCTCATTCAGGAGGAGCCGGAGGAGCGCGAGGCGCGGGCACAGCGAGCGAGCCGCGTGGCGGCGCTCGAAGCGATGCTCGACGTGGTACCCGCCGAAAACAACATTTCCGTGTCGCGGTTCCAGCGAACTGGGGAGGTCACCGAATCAGATGAGCCTCCTGAGGTCTTTGCGGCCCGGGTGGCTGCCGCGGCGCGCCAGGAGCTGAGTTCGCACGTGGCCCGGCTGGCGGATACCGACGAGGTGTATTCGGCCTGGCGGAAACGGGACGCCAGTTCCTGAGCCGAGGGAAGGCGTGGACTAACATCTGCGTCGCCTGAGAAGAGCGGGGGTGGTTGCGAATGGGTCTGCTAACCAGGCATTGGTCGCTGGATCCTTTTGTCGTGGTCACCCTGGTCGTCGCGACGTGGCACGAACGCGGCGTCCGCCATCTTGCCGCTCGGTCTCGGTCGACGAAGAGGCCGGCGCGCCGGCACCAAGCCTGGTTGTTCTACGCGGGGCTGGTCGTGTTGGACCTGGCGGTCATGTCGCCGATCGATTACTACTCCGACCTCTACTACTGGGTCCACATGGTGCAGCACCTGCTGCTCATGTTCGCCGCTCCTGTCCTCATCGTGGTCGGAGCCCCGTGGCTGCCGCTGACACACGGCCTACCTATCAACGTGCGGCGCCGTCTTGGGCGCTGGATAATGCTGAGCCCCCAGGCCTCCGCGCTGCGCAGCACCGGCCGGGCGCTAGCAAACCCCTGGGTCGCCGTCGTGGGATTCAACTGCGTGATGATCTTTTGGCATATACCCGGCCCCTTCGATCTCGCATACCGTAACCAGATCGTCCACATCTGGCTCATGCACGGGAGCTTTTTCTTCTTCGGAGTGCTCTTTTGGTTGCAGTTCGTCGGGTCGTACCCGCTTCGGCCGCGACTAGCCCCTCTCCAACAGGCGAGCGCCTTGTTCGCAACGAATGTCGTGATGTTCCTGCTCGCCATGATCATTGGCATGTTGTCCACCACGTCGTGGTACTCCGTGTACAACAACCTTCCTGGGGTCAGCCTCTCGCCGCTCGGCGATCAGCAGATCGGAGCGGGCATCTTGTGGGTGTGTGGCGACTTCTGGTGCTTCCCTGCCCTGTACCGAGCGGTGAAAGAGTGGATCGCGGAGGACGAGCAACGAGGGCTCGACATCACCTTGGAGCGTGTGCTGCGAGGCGCACAGTGACGCGCCGGCGCCGGACGCTGTATCTCACCTTGGGGGTGCTGGCCGTTTTGGTCGGCTGCGTGGCCTTCGATGTCGGGCACCACGCCACTCGATCCGACCGGGCTTCGGACCTGCGGGCGCTGGCCAGCGAGGTGAGATCAGACCTTGCTTCGTGCAACTCAAGCCTGGACGACTCGTTCTCGGCCTACAGCGAGGTGGTCGACGGCCGCCATGACGAACGGTCAGCGGCCGAGGGCATCATCCGGGGCGACGCTCCCGAATGCACGCCGGTGGAAAACAGCGACCTGTACGACTTGGCGACGCTGGAGGCTACGCCGACCCTACGGGCCTACGATCTGCAACCAGCCCTTATCCAGTTTGAGGAGTGGGCCTATCCTAACGCCACCGCGGTGATGACCGATCTGGCGCAGCTCCTCAGCGAGCCCGCGAGTCCGACCGCCAAAGCGGACGCTATGTCGCATTTAGCCGAAATGGGACAGCTCAGCCGCGCTGCCGAACAGTCATTCGGGTCCGCTGCCACCAAGCTCGGGACCGCCATCGGCGGTTTCGATATCGGGCCGCCCAACGGGGAGGGGACCTCCAGCCTTTGAGAGTCCCCCGAACCTGGCCCCGGGATGGCGTTCGAAGAACCCCCAGAGCACAACAGCGGCCAGCAAACCGAGGGGCAACGCCACGGTGAGCGCCGCTCCGTTAAGTGTTTGGCTGAAATCCATGACGGTCCCCTCGGTCACCCGACGACGTAGAACAAGACCCAGAATACGACGCCGACCAACGCTAGGTAGGTCCAGAAGTAGTTGAAGGCATCCAGTGATGCACGGAGGCGTACCGCCTCGGCAGTGATGGAGCCACCCAGGCCCCCTTCTCCGGTCCATGCGTTGCGGACCCGAAGACTCCGGGCGACCATGGTTTCCAGCCAGTACATGGCCCCTAGCAGGAGTACCACGTAGACGGGTACCCAGCCCACGAAGACGCTAGCGAAGCCGCTGGCCCCCGGGAAAAAATCGAGGCGGGTGAGCTGCCACACCTCAAGGCCGATACCCAAGATGCCCAACCCGAGGGCGGTGAGCGCCGCCACGCGCCAGTCCAGGTTCATGCCGGACCGTAGCCGGTAGAGACCGAGGTTGTGGATTAGGGCCGAGATCACGATCGAGACGACGGCCGCCGTGCCGATCAGGACCGACGGCTGTTGGCCAGAGGGATGCCACATACCATGCGAGTTGAGCGAACGGAGGTAGAAGAACGCGAACCCGAACGCCCCGAAGAGGAACGTGCAGGCCCCGATGAGCAGGCGCGAACCGGTCCACATGGCCCCGATGGCCGCTGACAGCGCCAGGCCCTCTTCCTCCTCGGGGGCGATGGACGAGGGGCCATTGGGCGGGACCTCCACCCTGGGGTTGCTCATTCGCCTGAACCTCCAGTTGTCGTCGGGGGCGCCGTCGCGGTGCGTGCCGCCGCTGGGATCAAGTCCGAAACGGGAAGGGCGTTGGGATCCCCGTACTCATACGGGCCGGCGAGCACGATGGGAATGCGATCGAAGTTCCCCGGGGGAGGCGGCGATGTCGTCTGCCATTCCAGTCCCCGGGAATGCCAGGGGTTCTCGATCGATGGCTTGGGGGCAACGATCATGGACCACACCAGGTTGACCACGAATAGCAGAATTGCTACGCCCAACAAGTAGGCGGAGATCGAGACCCAGTCGTTGAGCGTCTGCAGACGTTGGGCGTACTCGAAGACCCGCCGAGGCTGACCGAGCTCTCCCACCGCGAAGAGAGGTAGGAACGTGCTGTTGAAGAACACGAACATCGTAATGAAGTTCCATTTGCCGAGGCGCTGGTTCATCTGCTTGCCCGTCATCTTGGGGAGCCAGTAGTAGAGGCCACCGAAGAAGGCGAACAGCAACCCCCCCATGATCGTGTAATGAAAATGCGCCATGACGAAGAAGCTGCCATGCGCAGTGGTGTCCGCGGGAACATCCGACAGGAACACCCCGGAGATGCCACCCACCAAGAAGTTGAAGTAGAAGCCGAGGACGAACATCATCGGCACCGTCAGGCGGATCCGTGCCTTCCACAGGGTACCCATCCCCACCAGAAAAATGATCCCGGTGGGAATCGAGATGAGTTCGGTGGTCAGCATGAACAGCGGCCGCATATTCGGATTGATCCCGCTGTCGAAGAGATGGTGTTGCCACACGAAGAAGCTGAGGGCGCTCACACCGACCATGCCGGCCACCGCGATCCGAGCTCCGAAGAGCGGCTTGCGGCAGAACACAGGGAGCATCTCCAGTATGATCCCGAATCCGGGAAGAGCCAGGATGTACACCTCGGGATGGCCGAAGAACCAGAACAGGTTCTCCCACAGGTACGCGCTCCCGCCGAGATTGTCGGTGAAGAAAGCGGTCTGCACCGTACGATCCATCCCCAGCATGTAGAGCCCCCCGACCAGGACGGGGGTAGCGAGCACCATGAGGAACGAGGTGGTCATCACCCCCCACACAAAGACAGGGACCCGTCCCCAGTTCAGTCCGGGGGCTCGCAAGTTGATGACGGTGACCACGATGTTGAACCCGGCCAGGATGATTGAAATCCCCATGACCCCAAAGGCCACCAGGTAAGAGTCCATGCCTTGCCCGGCTTGGATGGACAGGGTGGCGTATCCCGTCCATCCCGTCGGGAAACCGCCCAGCCACAGACTCGACAGCAGGATCACATAGGCAGCTGGGGTGAGCCAAAACGACAGTGCCTCGAGGCGCGGGAACGCCATCCGCTTGGAACCGATCATCAGCGGAACGAGATAATTGCCGAAGGGCCCGACGATGACCGACGTCATCATCATCATCATCATCGTTCCGTGCTCGCCGACGATCTCGATGTAGGTGCCGGGTCCGAATACGTGATTGGAAGGCGACAGCAACTCGGTGCGGATGGCCAGCGCCAGGAGCCCCGCAGTGAGGAAGTACACGATCATGCCGACCATGTACTGCAAGCCGACCACCTTGTGGTCGAGAGTGACGCGGAAGTAGCGGCCGATCCCGCTGTCGCGCTGGGGCGTGAGAGTGACTTCCTTGCCCAGCATTTTAGCGAGTGGGTAGGCCAGCACGCCGAGGCCGGCCACCCATCCCACCACCCCGAAGAGATAGCCCAGCACGATCGAGATGTTGTTGTCGCCGCTGTTTTGGACCTGCTGGTAGGAGTGGCCGATGACGTTACCCAGCCAGTGTCCGATGAAGTAACCGCCGGCAGCGAACGCCAAGGCCCGCAAAAGACCCGGGCCGAGCACAGCGGGCAGGCGTCGGCTGAGACCGGGCCGTTCGCCCGGCGGCAGCTCCCCAGGGGCGCCGGGTACCTGCTCGGCGGCCGGTGCAGCGGCCCCCGAGAGATCGCCGATGTCAATCGCCATGGGGGCTCTCCGATCTGACTGCCGAAAGGGCTGCGGATTCGTTCGCGCACGTCATGGCTGAACGGGGTATTGCGGTCCGTAGAAGGCGCCGCCGGCGCCGGTGGCGTCGGGCGAATATACCGTTGCGTACTTGGGCAGGAGTTTGGTCACCGAGGCGGTGCTTATCTCGGTGGTCTCGGCCCATGAGGCAAAAGCCGAGGCCGTCATGACTTGCCCCGGACTGGTCATCGCACCGTGCCACAAGCCGCACAACTCGGCGCAGCGGACGTCGAAGGTACCTGTCTTGGTTGCTTTGACATAGGCAATGTTGTTGACCCCCGGGTTGGCGTCCGCTTTCACTCCCAACCGGTAGGCCCAGAAGCTGTGGATAACGTCGAGGGAGGTGACGTTGAATGCCACTTCGACACCTTTGGGTACGACCAGTTCGGTGGTCTCCATGCCGCCGTAGGTCGGGTAGCGGTAGGTGAAGCGCCATTGCTGGGCGATGACCTGTATGGGGAGGGTCTTGCCCGCCGGTTTCCAAATCGGGTTCGGACCAGCACCGGCGCCCGCCCCATCCGAGTGCACAAGTTCGTAGGTTCCGAACACCGCCATGCTGAGCACAATGATTGAGGTCAGTACCACCCATCCCCCAGCGACGCGGACATCGGTCTTTAGGGGGGGCCCGTCGATGACCTCGCCGTCGAGGTCCTGGCGCCAAAACACCAGGGCGTAGACTATGAAGACGAGGACGATAAGTACTACGGGGGTGGCGACCGTGCCCAAGACCCGGTTGTCGAACTGCTGTCCCGCTGACTGATCACTCAGGCCGTTCGGGGGCATGTGGGGCCCCCATACGAAGTAGACGATCGGAGTGAAGATGGCCGACAGGACCAGCCACGCGAGGAAGATTCGGCGCCCGTGCGAAGGCTCGTGCTCGGTTGGATCAACGGTGGGAGTTTCGGTCGTCATAGCCACCTACGCCACCACCTTCAAGAATCCACCCATGTAGCCGACGTTCGACATGGGTCCTCCGTTTCCGTAAAGGTAGGCCAGCCCGCAGGGCACGAAGCACTGCCAGCGATAGTCGCCTGAGCCGCCGGGCGTCCGGAAGCTGAAGGTGATCGTGTTGTGATCGAACGACGTCGAGCATGGCGCCACCGAGCATGGGTTGTTGGCGCTCGACGAAATGCCGTAGAGAGGGACGTTGATTCCCAGATCAGGGACATTGAAAGTATGGGCGATGCCGTTGCCAACGCTGGGATCGAACAGCGACTCGGCCTTTCCGTTGACTGTCGCCGTTCCCCCGGCGGTGCCAGTCACGCCACCCCACACGGAGTTGCGGAGTGCCCCCCCGGAGTCGAACTCGTAGACGGTCACGTTGATCTGTCGGTTGGCCGGCAGGTTCCAAAGCGTGCTGTGGATCCAAACGCCCTCGGGATTCTTCACCAGATAAGACACCCATGTTGGGTGGGGTCCGGTGCCGATCGTACCCACCGTCTGCAGAGTCAGATTCACCGGACCGGCAGAGTGGGTAAAGTCCACCGTCGGCGGTTCGGAACGTAAGTAGCCAGCGACGGTGAAAATACACAGTCCCACAACGGCACCCGCGGCGGCCAACACCGCGGCGAGACGGAACCATTGGCGTTCCCATAACGTCACGCCATTCCTCCTTGGTCGCAAGAAATTCGGACGGGCCAACTCATGCCGCAGGCCTTTCCAGCGCGGCCACCCAGGCTCGACCAACTGGGGCCGTCAGCGGACCGACCACCCGCCCGGCGACTCGGTGCCGAGCGTCGAGGAAAACGGTGGTAGGAAGGCCCACCAAACGATAGCGGCCGGCCACTACGTCCTCGCCGTCGGCGCCGACCGGATAGCTGATGTGATTGTCCGCCAAGAGTTTGCGGGCCACGCTCGACTCGTCATTGACGTCGATACCGATCACTTGGACGGCGCTTCCCGATGCCCGAGCCAGCGAGGCCACCGTCGCCAACTCCTGGCGGCACGAATCGCACCACGAAGCAAAAAAGCTGAGTACGACCGGCCGGCCTTGGGCGAGGCCAAGATCAACCAGCCCCCCCGTTGTCACTGAGGCCAAATCGAACCCGGGGGCTGTGCCTTGGGGTTCGGCTACCACTGCTGGATCAGCGCGCTGGGACTTTGCCTCGGGATTGACCGCGACGACCACTCCGAAGCCCACCACCACCGTCGCCACCGCCGCCACCAAAGCCGACGGCGGAGCCAGCCGTCTCCGAGGTGTGCCCGCCCTAGGCGACAGCCCGCGTCGCGCCACCGTCATGCTTTCGCCACCAGTTGGTCGAGGGCGATCCCGGCGAAGAGCAAGGTCAAATAGGTGATGGAGAAGCTAAACAGCTTCATGGCCATGGCCGGAGTGGGATGGCGCTGCAAGCGCAACGCCATCCAGATGAACCCGCCGCCAAGTACCACGGCAACCGTCAGGTAGATATCCCCCATATGGGCGATAGGCGCGAAGAGCAGCGATACGGCGACCATGACGAAGGTGTAGACCACGATCCATCGCGACGTGGTCTTCATCGAGGCCACCGCCGGGAGCATAGGCACCCCGGCCCGCTCGTAGTCTTGACGGTACCGCACGGCCAGCGCCCAGAAGTGCGGCGGGGTCCAGGCGAAAATAACGGCGAACAGGACAATAGGCGCCAGGGCCATACGGCCGGTCACGGCGGACCATCCCACCAGCACCGGCACCGCACCCGCCGCGCCACCGATGACGATATTCTGGCGCGAAGTACGTTTAAGCCACAATGTGTAAATTCCAACGTAAAAGGCGGTGGCGGACAATGCCAACACTGCACTCAGGAGATTGACCAGAGCCGCTAATTCGACGAAGGCGACGAACTCCAACGACAGGGCGAAAACCAGCGCCCCCCGCGCCGAGATGGCACCGGTCACCAGCGGCCGATTTCGTGTCCTGTGCATGAGACGGTCGATGTCACGGTCGATCACCATGTTGAGCGCGTTGGCGCCGCCGGCGGCGAGCATGCCCCCGCAAAGGGTGGCCAGGATGAGTCCGGCAGACGGGAGATGCAGACGCTTGGCCACCAACATCGTAGGGACCGTGGTAACCAGCAGCAGCTCGATAATGCGAGGCTTGGTCAGCGCTACGCACGCTCGCGCTCGCACTAGGCCGTAGCCCGCTGTTTGCATATCCCCCCGCTCTTTCTGGCTCGCTTCGAGCTGAAAATCAGATGATAACTGGACAGGGCCGTTGTAGCAAGCACTCCCTTGTGCAGCTAATGGCGCCGGGCCGCCGGTCGCCTCAGGTCACATACAACGCCCCTCCCGACTCCGTGATCGCGATTCGGCGCAGTCCACGGGCGGCTGGCCCGGTCTCCACTGAGCCGCTGGCCGCGTTGAACCGTGACCCGTGGCAGGGGCAGATCAGGACGTCGTGAGCCTGATCGAAGGCCACGGTGCAACCGGCGTGTGGACAAACCGCGTCGAACCCCAAGAACGTGGTCAGCGATGGCCGCACGACCAGCGCCGGATCGCCCGTCGCCGGATCCTTGAACGAGGCTGCTCCACCTATTGACACCTCGGTGGCCAGGCCGATCTGTACGCCGTTGGGTCCGGCGGGGTCCGGCGCCTTTGGCGTTGGCCCCCTCAGCCCAGTCGATAAAACCACCGGTGAGCTCGGTGCTCTTGTTCCGCCGATGGCCCGACCGACCCCCGCAGCCAGGGCGGCACTCAACGCCCCTACGGTGCTGAGGCTGGCCACTGCGACCCCGGTGAGCACCAGTCGACGACGGTCGTCGTCGGCCATCCCAGCCCCCTCTCCCCCTGCCGCGCCGGGGGCCTGTGGATTTCCCCCTGCGGCGTCAGCCGCCCGGCGCGCCTGGTGTTGGAGCAAGGCCGGCAAGGTGAGACGCTGGCCAGCCCCCGCAATGGCCAAGGGACTGAAGGCAAAGAGGAAGACAATATCGGAGCCGGTGTAGTACGGCGTGTCGTGAAAACTGACGGTGAGGAAAAGCCCGAGCGACAGCACCATCCCGGCTATCGCAGCCACTCGGGTCAGAGTGCCGGCCAGCACCCCGAGACCGATGCCCACTTCGCCCAGTGCGATAACGATCCCAAGTGGCACTGCAATATGCCCCAAATCGCCCAGGAGCGGCCCCAGCGGGCTCGAGTGACGGGCGCCTGTCAGCTGGGCTTGGATGGAGGACGCACTGGCCGCCCGAAAGAAATTGGGATTCGCGAGCTTCTGCAACCCGGCGAAGCAGAAAGTGAACCCCAGGAACATCCGCAAGGGCAGCAGGAGTAAGTCCTGGTGGGACTGGCCACCGGACTTAATCGAAGAGACAGGAGGCACGCCTGCAGTTTGCCCTATCAAGCAGAACCGCGGCACTGGCGACGATTCTTGGCGAACCGGCAGCCTTCTCTGAGGCCACTCCCAGCCGCCCCAGGAAAGATGTTCTCATGATCTATTTCATAGAAGGAATCGTCGCTCTCATCGCTCTCGCCGTGGCTATCGTCCCAGTCGCGGTGCTCCTCGCCCGCTCCAACGGTGATGAGCGTCAGGTCGTGGTCGCCGCTCCCCCCGGCGGAGTCCGGCACGTAGCTTAGGGGGCTGGTGTAGGGTTCACTGACACTAAAGCGGTCTGGGCATAGCCTCGGCGAGGCGACCGAGCAGCTGGGATCGGGGCCCAAGGTCTGGAGGGGGAATCACACATGCCGGGTATGGGAGGACCCCTTTCGGCCAATAACCCGGTAATCGTCGACGCCTTCCACTCGTCGCTTCGGGGCCAAGCCCTGTTGGCGGGCCTCCTGCTTCTCATTGCTGCGGCAGCGTGGGCGTTCCACCTGCGCGCTGGCCGTGGTGAGGGGCAGGCGTCGGCCGGACTGCCACCAAACGGGGCCGAACACCCAGCGCGCAGGCTGCTACGGGTCGGGTTCGGGATCCTGTGGGTGCTCGATGGACTGTTGCAGGCCCAGTCGTCCATGCCTTTGGGACTGCCCGCCCAGGTTGTCCAGCCTGCGGCCGCCACCTCCCCCGGGTGGGTGCAGCACCTGGTCAACGACGGCCTATCGATCTGGACGCGCCACCCCATTCCCGCGGCCAGCGCGGTGGTCTGGATACAGATCGGCATCGGGGCGATGCTGTTGTTGAGCCCCCGTGGGCGCTTGTCCCGAGTCGCCGGCGCGCTGAGCGTGGGCTGGGGGCTTGTGGTGTGGGTGTTCGGCGAAGCGTTCGGCGGCGTCTTCGCCTCCGGGCTCAGCTGGATGTTCGGAGCGCCCGGCGCCGCCCTGTTCTATTGCGCTGCCGGCCTGCTCATCGCAGTGCCAGAGGGGCTCTGGGGCAATCCCCGACTGGGACGGATCCTGGCGCGCAGCCTCGGGGTATTCCTGCTTGGGATGGCACTTCTGCAAGCATGGCCGGGAAGGGGCTTCTGGCAAGGCCAAACCGGCCCGGGCGCGACCGCCGGAGCATTGACCGCCATGGCCCAGGGCATGGCGCAGACGCCGCAACCTGCGATCCTCTCGTCGCTCGTCCGATCCTTTGCAACCTTCGACTCGGCCCACGGATGGGCCGTCAATCTCGTCGCCGTGCTCGTCTTGGCGTCTGCAGGAGCCGCTTTGGTCACCGCCCGGCCCCGACTTGTTCGCCTGGCGGTCGGCGTGGGCGTCGGGTTCTGCCTGCTGGATTGGCTATTCGTCCAGGACTTCGGCTTCTTCGGCGGCGTCGGCACCGACCCCAACAGCATGATTCCGATGGTGTTGCTCCTGGTCACCGCCGGGCTTGCCCTCCATCGCCACCCAGCGGCCGCACCGGCGAAAGCGGACCCCGTGAGCAGCCGCATCGCTCGGCGAGCGGGCTTCGCCGCGGCGCTGGCCACCTTTGCCGTCGTGCTGGTTGGCGCGGTTCCCATGGCCTTCGCCTCCATGAGCACCAGCACCGATGCCATCCTTACCGAAGGGATCAACGGCCAACCGGACCAGACCAATATCCCGGCCCCGCCCATCAATCTCAGCGACCAAAACGGCCACCCGGTCAGCCTGAACTCGTTGCGTGGCCGGACGATCGCCCTCACTTTCCTCGATCCGGTATGCACCACAGACTGCCCGATTATCGCCCAACAGTTCCGGCAGGTCGACGAAAGTCTCGGTGCGGAAGCGACCAAGACCGCCTTCGTGGCAGTCGTCGCCAACCCCATCTATCGCGGCGTCCCTTTCCTTGACGCCTTCGATCAACAGGAGGGGCTCAACGGCCTGCACAACTGGTACTTCCTGACTGGATCGGTCAGCCAGTTGACTGAGGTGTGGAACGCGTACGGGATCGAGATCCAAACAATCTCCGACGGTGGCATGGTTGCCCACGGCGACAACGCATTCGTCATCGACGCCAGCGGTCGACTGCGCGAGCAACTCGGCGCCGACCCCGGGAACAGTTCCTCTACCGCCGAGTCACTCGCCACTCTGCTCGGCCAGGAGATGCGCTCGGTGATGGGGTCATGAAACCCAGACGAGCGACCTTCGCCATACCCCGCGCCATGGCCGCCGTCGCAGTGGGCCTGACCGCCATCGCCGCCTGCAGTTCTTCTTCCGCGGCTCCTAGCGCATCCGCACCCGCCTCCGCCTCCGCCCAGGCTCCTCTTGATACCGTGCTTTCACTTCCCGATGGAACCTGGGCCGTAGTAGCGATGGGCATTCTCAGCCAGCCCGCCAACACCTTTTGGCAAGCACTCTACCGGCCCTCCGGCTCCACCCAATGGACGGTCCGCACACCGCCGGGAGTGGCCGACAATGGCGGTTTGGTCTTGGCTGCCAGCGCCACCACGCTCGCCGTCGGGTTCCGGCCGAGCAGCGACCTCAGGTTCTCTCCTCTGGCGCTCAGTACCGACGATGGGAAGACTTACTCGCCGGCTCTATTGCCGGGTGGCTTGGCCGAGGTCCCGGACGCTCTGAGCCTTTCCGCTTCGGGCTTGGGCGTCGCCCTCGCCGGCCAAGAAGTCATGACCAGCCCCCCAACGTTGTCGACCTGGACCCCCGTTACTTCTTTAGCGGCCATCCAGGCCTCTGGGCCAGGAGCGCGTTGCGGCCTGCGGGACCTGACCGCAGTGGTGGCAACCGACTCTGGGGAAGCGCTCGGCGCCGACTGCGGCCACAGTGACGCCCCCGGAATACTGACGATCACCGGATCGAAAATCAGCCTCATCGGACCCACGCTGCCTGAGGTCCCGTCGGGCGGCGAAATCGACGTCCTTCGGCTCGTGCGCTATAAAAAGGGCCTCGCCGCGCTGTTGAAAATCGGCGCAGACCACCAAACGCTCTACCAGGTCATCTGGCAGACAGAACCTCAAGGGCCTTGGACAATAAGCCCAACCCTGGCCGCTGGGCCGCTGACATCGGCGTCCTTCACCGCGTCCGGCGCCTTCGTCCTCCTAACCGGCAACTCGCCCAGCGGCCCGAGCTTGTCGAGCGTGGCTCCCGGCGCGCCCGGGTGGACGGCTTTGCCCGATCCGCCAGCGCGAACGGCCGCCATCTCTTCGTCTGCGGCGGGTACCGATGCCCTCGCCCTCAACGGCCAAACCTTTACCGACTACCACCTGTCCGGTCACGACTGGGAGACGGCACAGACCATCGACGTTCCCCTCGCGTACGGGTCTTCCAACTAGACGAAAAGATCACCGGCTGGCGGCGCCTCTAGTTAGCTGGGCGGCGCGGTCGCGGTCGTCGAGCCAAATGCCGAGCTCCTGAGCTGGTTGGGGGACAGCCAGATAGTAGAGCGGGGATCGCCACCGCTGCGCATGAGAAACGACCGGTCAAGCTTGAGATCATCAACCGGCAGGTCGTGCAGGTAGGCCAGGGAGCTATAGCCGGTTCCGTAGTCGTCAATGGCGATGCGAATCCCAAACGTCCGTAGGGCTGACAAGACCTGGTAGACGCGTGAAGGGTCGGCGAGGAGCACGGTCTCGGTGATTTCCAGCTCGAGCGATTCGGGTGGGACGTCGAGGGAGACGAGCATTCCGGTGATCGTCGAGGTTATGGTCGAGCATGGGCAGGCCGTGGAGCGAGTTCGGCTGTCAGCAGCCAATCCAATCGTCATTGAGGAACCAGAGCCCTGAGAAACTCCAAAGGCGGAAGATGGGAGGCACCGGGCCGCACCGACCCCGACGCGAAGTTCTCGGATGTGTCGCTAATCCGAATCGAGTCAGTGAAAGGCGCTCAGAATATCGCTGGGTTTTCTCACGTTAGCGGCGTTTGATTCAGTCCAGCCCCAGGACGGTGAGGAGTGCTTCGTCCACTCCCCATAACTCCTCGTGGGTGAGATGGCCGGCGAGCTCCCCGAGCCGTCGGGAGTCGACTGCTCCAAGTTGTTCGACCAAGACCCTGGTGGTCTCTCCAGCGACTTCAGCTTCGGGACGGAACGACGCTGCCCGAGCACTTCGCGAGGTCGGGGCGACCAGCACTACCGATCTCGGGAGGAACTCGTCAGCTTGGACGACGACCGCGTAGCGGTCTCCGTGCTGTTCGTGCCCGATGCCTTTGGGAAGCCGGAATTGGTAGACGTCACCGCGGAGCACGAAGGGCTTCCATCATTTCAGCAACCGCCAACATCTCCAGGCGATCCTTGTCGTCAGCCTCAAGAGCGGCGACCTCGGCGGCGAGCTCCTTACTCCGACGCCGATGGCGTACCTCGCCGACCAAGGCCGTCCGAATGGCTTCAGACCGGCTTAGTCCCGTCGCCTCAAGAGTTCGCAGCGCCTTGTCCGCCTCGTCGTCCAGCCGAACGGATATTGCTCTAGCCATGACCCGAATGTATCACAAATCGTGGTACAGGTTCGAAGGGTCGCCAGAACGACGGCGCATCGCTTACTCAGGTTGGCCAGCGAGGGCGATCGTCATCGGTGTGATACGCACTCGGCTCCGGCGTCGAATGACGTCGACTGGTGCTCCAGAACGTTCAAGGCGGCACCGACACTCTGGGAGGGCATTGTGAGGGTCGGCGGGTCGGTGCCCGGACCTCGCCAGCGAGCACGTCAGTCGATCGGAGCGGCGTCTGGTCTACCCCGAGGCGCAGCCGCGGCGAATGGCCCCCTATCGTCCCGGTCGTCGTGCTGACCGAGGCCTCACCGGCGATCACCAGCGCGACTATCATCAAAATCGCCTCCTGCGGACATGCAACGTCCACTCAGTGGACGAGATGCTGGCCCGGGACGCCGCCTCTCTTAGCTTGTAATTAAACGTGGGCTGCGGTCGTTTTCGTTTTTTTGATTGCTGGATAACGGGTTCTGGGTGGTTTTCGGGTTCCTTTGGGGCGTCCTGGGCCGGGGTTGGTGGATTTCGGTGGGTG
>Ga0182030_10000119_pt1 | contig 122936 bp, 123 predicted proteins | sample 812S3MmetaG_FD_121299 | JGI IMG/M metagenome (GOLD analysis project Ga0182030, IMG submission 121299) | Permafrost microbial communities from Stordalen Mire, Sweden - 812S3M metaG (Illumina Assembly) | ecosystem: Environmental > Terrestrial > Soil > Wetlands > Permafrost | place: Sweden... | reverse complement strand
TTGAAATGCAGTCAAATCAAAAACCACCCATTGAATTGAAAGGCCAGGCACTGAATATGCCCGAATTAAAAATCGTGATTCCAACGCGCAATAAAAAATTTGACAGCGACCTTGTGGAATGCGGACCGCCTGCCATGCTTACTGACAATGGGATTGTGCTGATTTATAACAGTCGCAACATTCCATCTATTGGTGATACTTCTTTGAAGGAAGGCACTTATGCTGCAGGGCAAGCACTGCTTGACAAAAACGACCCAACAGAAATTTTGCAGTGCATGGATAGTTATTTCATCAAACCTGATAAGCCCTATGAAATCAGCGGGCAGGTGAACAATGTTTGCTTTGTAGAAGGGCTTGCTCAATTTAATGACAAATGGTTTTTGTATTATGGCACTGCTGATTCAAAAATTGCGGTAGCAATTAAGAAATAATGGTTCAATTATCATTTCTCTGCCCGATCTTGGATTGATTGAGCCATTTTCACATTTTCAAATTGATTACATTCGCACTGTAAATTCCACTCATGTCCATCGAAGTAAAAGAGCTCACAAAAATTTACGGAGAACAAAAAGCTATTGACAATATTTCTTTCAATATTAATAAAGGTGAGATTGTTGGTTTCCTTGGTCCCAATGGTGCAGGGAAATCCACAACCATGAAAATCATCACCGGTTACCTCCAGCAGGAAAACGGTGAAGCCTTGGTTTGCGGCACTAACGTGAAAAAGCAACCGCTTGAAACAAAAAAGAAAATCGGCTATCTGGCCGAAGCAAACCCCTTGTATTATGACATGTATGTAAAGGAATACCTGGGCTTCGTGGCAGATGTGCATTCGGTCGTTGGTAATCGCTCATCGGCTATCAACAAAGTCATCGAATTAGTGGGCTTGACTCCGGAAAGCAAAAAGAAAATCGGACAATTATCTAAAGGATATAAACAGCGGGTCGGATTAGCAGCGGCATTGATACACGAACCCGAAGTGCTTATATTGGATGAGCCGACCACTGGCCTGGATCCTAATCAGATTATTGAAGTCAGAGAAATAATCAAAAACCTGGGCCGCAACAAAACAGTTTTATTTTCATCGCATATACTGCAGGAAGTAGAGGCTATCTGTGACCGGGTGATCATCATCAACAAGGGAAAAATTGTTGCGGATGACACAGTGAGCAATTTGCAAAATGCAAATAAAAATAGCCATTTGGTGCTGGTTCAGTTCAAAGAAAGTGTGGATTCCGGGCTGATCAACAGTTTAAAAGATATTGTCGCCGCCGAATACTTAGAAACCGGAAATTTACCTGCCGCACAAGCAAGCTGGAAACTACAAACCCACAATCCCGAATCCGTCCGCAAACAATTAATACAACTGTCTTTGCAGCATAATCTGAATATCGTTTCTTTGCAAAGCGGAGAGCAGAGTTTGGAAGATGTGTTCAGGAGCTTGACGAATTGAGAAATCTCTAACAAAGTCGTGAGACGGAACGTTCCGTCTTCACGAGAAGTTAAAAAGCCAAAAAAATGACATTATGCGGCTGCCATTTGTAAGAACTGGAAACTAAAAACTGAAAATTAATATTATGAGCTACATTGAGCAAGTGCATGCAAGGCAGATCTTAGACAGCCGCGGCAACCCTACAGTTGAAGTTGATATCATTACAGATGAAGGTATTGTGGGCAGAGCAGCCGTTCCAAGTGGCGCCAGCACGGGCGTTCACGAGGCAGTTGAGCTAAGGGATGGCGACAAAAAAATCTATCAGGGAAAAGGCGTGCTGAAAGCCGTTAGAAATGTGAATGATGCAATTGCCGAAAAAATACTTGGCTTCGAAGTAGCTGATCAGGCGGGTCTTGATCAGCTTATGATCAAACTGGATGGCACTGCGAATAAATCGAAACTCGGCGCTAATGCAATGCTCGCTGTGAGCATGTCTGCAGCCAAAGCTGCAGCTCAGGAATCGGGCTTGCCTCTGTTCCGTTATATCGGCGGTACCAATGCAAAAACATTGCCCATACCGATGATGAACATCCTTAACGGTGGCGCACATGCGGACAACAAAATAGACTTCCAGGAATTTATGGTAATGCCGGTTGGTGCTTCCTCTTTCAGTGAAGGTCTCCGCTGGGGCGTTGAAATTTTTCATGTGTTGAAAAGTGTGCTGAAGAAAAAAGGGTACTCTACCAATGTGGGCGATGAAGGGGGCTTTGCTCCCGATATACAAAGCAATGATGAGGCCATTGAAACGGTAATGACAGCAATTACCGCGGCTGGGTTCAAGGCAGGAACCCAAGTGGCCATTGCATTAGACCCTGCAGTAAGTGAAATGTATGACAGCGCAAAAAAAGTATATCATTTCCATAAATCGGATGGCAAAAAATTAAGCAGCGAAAAGATGGTTGATTATTGGGCTAACTGGGTGAAAAATTTCCCTATTGTTTCCCTTGAAGATGGTATGGCTGAAGATGACTGGAGCGGATGGAAATTATTGACAGATACACTCGGCAAAAAAATACAATTGGTAGGCGACGATTTGTTCGTAACTAATGTCGAAAGGCTTCAGAAAGGTATTGAAACCGGCGTCGCAAACGCACTGCTCGTTAAAGTGAACCAGATTGGTACTATTACTGAGACAATCAACGCGGTTACCTTGGCGCAGCACAATGGGTATAATACCATCATGAGCCATCGCAGCGGCGAAACGGAAGATACGACCATTGCAGATCTGGCTGTAGCATTGAATTGCGGTCAAATCAAAACAGGTTCAGCAAGCCGCACAGACCGCATCGCAAAATACAACCAACTCATTCGTATCGAAGAAATGTTGGGCGAAAATGCAGTTTATCCAAAAGGAAAAATTAAATTTGGGAAATAGTATCAGTTTTGAGTTTCCAGTTTATAGTTTATGCCCTGATTTCTTAAGTTCATTATAAACTTAGAACTATTTAACTGGAAGCTTGGAACTAAAAATTGAGAACTCGTAATATGAAACTCCTCCAAAGAATACCATCTTGGCTTAAAAACAAATACCTGCTAACCGGAATGGGTTTTATGGCTTGGATGCTTTTTTTTGATGACAGGGATTTTATAACCACCCATTTCAGACAGCCTCAGGAACTTAAAAAGCTCCAGAAAAGCAGCAAATATTATCAGGACGAGATTACCGCTACAAAAAATGAGCTCGAACTGTTGAAATCAAATCCCTCCACCATTGAAAAATACGCAAGAGAGAAATACCTGATGAAACGGGATAACGAAGAGCTGTTCCTTATCCGGGAAAAATAGCTGTTTACCGGGTTTCCACTAAATTCATACCTTTTAAGTCGCCAGATTTGCCAATAGCCTTATTATTTTGGAAAAAAGACAATAAGAATACCCAAATGCCGTTTTTGATACGGACGTTTCAGGTTACTGGATAAAAAATAAGGACATTAAATGGTTTTGCCTATGACACTCTTTACACCGGAGGATCTTCTGTTGTATTTGTACAAAGAATCTTCGCCAGAGTTAACCTCTGCAATAGAAACAGCATTGAACGAAGACTGGACACTTCGTGAAAAGCTGCAGGTACTACAATCTTCTGTAGACCCATTGGATAAATTAATCGTTTCTCCACGCATGGAGGTTGTGTTGAATGTAATCAACTATGCGAGAGAGACTGCTGCTGAGTCTATACATCATCCTTAATTGCTGTTTGCTAATGCTGTTTCCGTAAATTCGTGGCCATATTTATTATGACCCGAAAGCAACGGTTCAATTTTATCATCAGCTATTTTCAGAAGCATGCGCCGGATGCAGAAACAGAATTGCTATATGACAGCCCTTTTCAACTATTGGTTGCCGTTATACTTTCCGCCCAATGCACTGACAAGCGCGTAAACATAACCACTCCCGCGATTTTTGAAAAATATCCAGATGCAGAAACCCTGTCACATGCAACTTTTGATGAATTATTTCCTTTAATCAAAAGCATTTCTTACCCAAACAATAAAACAAAGCACCTGATTGGCATGTCCAAAATGGTGATGGAAAAATTTCATGGAGAAATCCCGCTTACTGTAGAAGAACTAATACAATTGCCAGGCGTTGGAAGAAAAACGGCAAACGTAATCACCTCTGTTGTTGATGAGCAGCCCAATATGGCAGTCGACACCCATGTCTTTCGCGTTTCAGCAAGGATTGGATTAACACTTAACGCGAAAACACCGCTTGCAGCAGAAAAACAATTGATACAATTTATCCCGACAGCGTTTATCCACAAAGCACATCACTGGCTTATCCTCCATGGCCGCTATGTTTGCGTGGCAAGAAATCCCAAATGCGAAGTTTGCGGGCTAAAGCCTGTTTGCAAATATTATCAAAAGAAGAAAATCGAATAAGGCCATCAATGGCGTCACAAAAGTTTTTGCATATAACTTTACACCTGCAAGATGGACTATCTCAAACAATATAAAAGCTTTGTAAACAGCTATTACCTTTCTGAAGGTGTGCGCATAACAATTGGTGTTACGCTACCTGCCATCATACTCAGCTATTTAAACAATTTGTCAGCCGGCATTATAATTTCGCTGGGTGCATTGTGTGCCAGTATGCCCGACAACGCTGGCCCCGTGCATCATCGCCGAAATGCAATGCTGGTATGCGATGGGATTGTCTTTTTTGCTGCATTGATAACCGGCTTTGCTTCTGCCAATACGATTGTGCTGGGCATAACGATTGCCATTTTTTGCTTCATGTTCGCCATGATGGGCGTCTATGGAAGCCGCGCCACATCCATCGGGCTTGCAGCACTGTTTGTGATGGTCTTGAATATAGACAGACAAAATCAGGGATGGAATATCCTGTTGAACGCAGCATATATATTGACCGGTGGCATCTGGTACACTATTCTGAGTTTATCACTAACTAGTTTCCGGCCATATAAACTGGCCCAGCAAGCTTTGGGAGAATGTATACAATCTAGCGCAGGTTATCTCCGCATAAAAGCTACCTTTTATGAAAAAGGAGATGATTTTACAGATCGTTACACAAAATTATTGGATAAGCAGATTGAAGTGCACCAGATGCAGGACCTTGTCCGCGAACTATTATTCAAAAGCCGCGACATCGTGAGGGAATCCACGCCAACAGGAAGGATATTGGTGATGGCATTTCTTGATATCGTGGATTTGTTCGAGAAAATCATCACTTCGCACCAGGATTACAACGCCTTACGTGTTCATTTTGACAGTACTGACCTCCTTGAAAAATTCAGGAATACCATTATCGCCATGGCAAAAGAACTTGATGAGATAGGCATTGCCGTGAAAAGCACAGAGCCTTATTTACAAAATGCAGCGCTTCATTCACAGATAACAGAATTGCGGGAATATTTTGATACCTTCCGCGACGAGCATCGAACTGCAGATAATGTTGAAAGCTTTATAAGCCTTCGCCAGATTCTTGACAGCATTGAAGATATTGCCAATCGCATATACACTTTGGAAAGCTATACTACTTATGACAACAAATTAAGCACCCGGGTTCATGAAAAAATAGACTATGAGGAATTTATTGTTCATCAGGATATTGAGCCGGGATTATTAAAAGAAAACCTTACGCTACGCTCCAGTATTTTCCGGCATTCGCTCCGCCTTTGTATCGCCACTGTAGCGGGCTTTATAGTTTCAAATTTTTTTTCATTTGGCCACAGCTATTGGATATTACTTACAATCATCGTAATCATAAAACCGGCTTATACTCTAACTAAAAAAAGAAATTATGAAAGGCTTTGGGGCACCGTGGCGGGAGCAATCATCGGCATCATAGCTTTATATCTGATAAAGGACAAGACCGCGCTTTTTGTCGTTATGATCTTGTTCATGATCGGATCGTACAGTTTCATGCGGACAAAATATTTGATTTTTGTTTCACTTATGACACCTTACATTTTATTGTTATTCCATTTGCTGAACCCGGATAATTTTAAAATGGTTATTACTGACCGTATCATTGATACAGCCATTGGGTCAGCCATTGCTTTCATAGCCAATATTTTCTTGTTCCCGTCATGGGAGCATGAGCAGATAAATGATTACATATTGAATACGATCACACATGCGCTGCAATATTTTAATGATGCAGTTGCATATTTCTTAAGTAAACCAATATCAGCAACGGAATATAAACTATCCAGAAAAAATACTTTTGTCTCATTGGCCAATTTGTCGGATGCTTTTAACAGAATGCTTTCTGAGCCTAAAAATAAACAAAAAAATATACGCAGCCTTCATCAGCTTGTTGTTTGCTGCCACATGCTCACTTCGCATATAGCAACGCTCTCTTATTATACTAATTCTCCTGAAGAAAAAAAATATTGGCATGATTTCTCCGGCGCAATCAATTCCATCAAAATAAGATTGCACAACGCAATTGCAATTCTTGCTGTAAATCGAAAAAATGAAACCACAATTGTTGACGAAAGTGCCTGGCGGCTTTTCAATAACAAAATCAGTGATTTGACAGAAAAAAGAAAAAAAGAATTACAGCAAGGTACCCTTGAAAGCGAGACCAAAAAAGAACTATCTGCACTTAAGCCAATAGCGGATCAGTTTAATTTTATTATGAATATTGCAATAAGCCTGGAGAAACTGAGCGCAAGCCTACAGATTTCATGAGAATAAAAATCCTAACTCAATTATTCCCACCCAGCATTTCTCTGAGTTTCATCACCAGCTCTGTTTTCGTGATGGGCACGCCCATTATTTTATTGTATCCCTTTGCATCCACAAAAAACTGATCGCGGATTATTTTTATTAATTGTCCATTATTGATCTCAGGGATCAATACCTGTTCAAAATTTTTCAAAATGTTGCCAAGGTTTTTAGGGAACGGGCGTACATAACGGAGATGTGCATGTGAAACAGCATATCCTTCATGCAACAGTTCCGCCACTGCGCTTTTGATAGCACCATAGGTGCTTCCCCAGCCAAGCACCAACAGCTTCCCCTTTTCAGGGCCATTGTCTAATTGCTGTAATGGAATATGGGCGGCAATCTTATCTACTTTCTCCTGCCTTATTTTCACCATCAGTTGATGGTTTTCGGCTTCATAGTTCACATTGCCGGTAATATTTTGTTTCTCCAATCCCCCGATGCGATGCTGAAGGCCGGTTGTGCCGGGTATTGCCCATGGGCGAACTAATTTTTCATCTCTCAGATACGGCAGATATTTTTCTTCACCCTGCCCGAGCTCTTTCTTGAACTTAACTTCTATTGGTGGCAACTGGCTGCTCTCAGGGAATTTCCATGGTTCGGCGCCATTGGCAATGTATCCATCGCTCAGTAAAATTACCGGGGTCATATGCTGCAGTGCAATCCGCACCGCTTCATATGCTGCATCAAAGCAATCGCTTGGGGTAGATGCTGAGATAACGGGCATTGGGCATTCGCCATTTCTTCCATAATAAGCCTGCAGCAAATCGCTCTGTTCTGTTTTTGTCGGCAAGCCAGTAGATGGGCCTCCACGCTGTATATCGCAAATCACCAAAGGTATTTCCATCATCACTGCCAAGCCCATAGCTTCCGCTTTCAACGCCATGCCCGGGCCTGATGTGGATGTAACTCCTATGGAGCCCCCATAACTGGCACCGATAGCCGAAGTGATTGCAGCAATCTCATCTTCCGCCTGAAAAGTCTTCACCCCAAAATTTTTATACTTGCTCAAATCATGTAAAATATCGGAAGCTGGTGTTATAGGATATGAGCCGAGAAATAATGGCAGGCCACTTTTTTGTGAAGCTGCAATCAAAGCAAATGAAATTGCCTGGTTGCCCATGATAGAGCGATATGTGCCTGGCTCCAGTTTTGCTTTTTCAACTTTGTATCTTGTTGTGAAGGTTTCTGTTGTATCGCCGTAATTATAGCCTGCTTTCAAAGCCCTCACATTGCTTTCAAAAATATCAGGCTTCTTGCTGAATTTATCCTTTAAGAATTTCTCTGTGCTTGCAGTGTCGCGATTGTACATCCAGTATAAAAAGCCAAGCACGAACATATTTTTTGCACGGTCTTTTTCCTTCATCCCTATCGCAAACTCCTTCAGTGCTTCGCGTGTCATTTTAGTAACATCAATCCTTATCACTTCATAACTATCAAGACTATTATCTTCCAAAGGATTCACGCCATCAGGATAGTTGGCAAGCCGTAAGTTCTTTGCGTCAAAACCTTCCAGGTTCACGATAATCTTTCCCCCTTTCTTTAATGTCTTCAGATTTGTTTTGAGTGCCGCTGCGTTCATCGCCACCAGCACATCGCACTCATCGCCCGGGGTAAAAATCTGGTCGCTTGAAAATCTGAGTTGATAGCCGCTTACGCCCGGCAACGTACCCTGTGGCGCACGTATCTCTGCCGGGAAATCAGGGAATGTTGCAAGGTCAATGCCCATCAGGGCGGTATTGTTGGTAAACTGAGATCCTGTCAACTGCATGCCATCGCCGGAATCACCCGCGAATTTTATGACTACATCGTGCAAAAGCTGTTCTTTTCTTTTCATCAGTAAACGATTATTTATGATTTGCATATAGAATGCCCGCGTTTCATTGTATAATGATTGGGCTTCATCTAGCAAAATTAATGCAAGATAAGATAGGTTTGAATTTTGTTTATATAACGAAGCGGTTTTAACTATTATTACAAAAACAGCAAAGCAAAAGAATGTTTTTTCAAAGCAATTTAAAATAATGCGGCAAAATCGCTGTCGTAGCTCACTCCGGATCCTACAAAAATTTTACGATGCACGGTTGAATTCTTCGATCATTGTTAGCGACGCCATCAGTTAAACTTAAAACTATGAAAACGTACAAAATGCAAAACAAATTAAGCTCTGTTAAAAAATATTTGATTTGGTATTATTCCACCAGTATGTTGAATTTCGCAAAAGTTAATTTACCCCCATTGCTTTATAAACTGCTTCCATAATTCCTCCCCGGATGCTCAGTGTTGAAATTTTTGCATTCTCACTGGTGGGGTTCACGCGATTGGACAAAAAAATGTAAATCAAATTGTATTTCGGATCAACCCACACACAGGTGCCTGTGAAACCAGTGTGGCCAAAGGTTTCAGGTGATGCCGAAATGCAAGGATAAGGTTCTTTTATGGATGTATTATTTTTTTCCGGCTTGTCAAAGCCAAGCCCTCGGCGGCTGATGTCGCTGTGATACGCGGTGAAATAATCAATCGTTGCTTTCTTTAAGAATTGCTGGCCGTTGATGATGCCCCCATTTAATAACATTTGTTCCAGTACGGCCAGATCATAAGCATTGCTGAACAAACCTGCATGACCAGCCACCCCACCGAACATAGCAGAGCCGGGATCGTGCACATCCCCTCTTATCAATTGCTTCCGGAAAATCTGCTCATTTTCTGTGGGTGCAATCCGGTTCAATGTGAAAAATATCCGAGGGCTAAACCCTGTGGTAGCCATCTTTAAGGGTTCATAAAAAACCTTTTTTACGTATTCGTCCAGTGTCATGCCGCTGATAACTTCTACGATCTTGCCCATGAAAATAAAATCATTGTCGCTGTAAGCATATTTTTTTCGGGCATAAACACTGCTTGTTAAAATACGGTTGTAGATTGTATCAAGCCAGTCGCTGCGCATGTATAAATTTTCTGCAACACGCACACAATGCAAACTGTCACCTTTCCATGCATACACGGATGAAAGCGGTTTTCCGCCTTCGGTGCTATCGATTGTTTCTTTATAAAATGGGATGAATTCTTTCAAGCCGGCCTGATGCAGCATAATATCAAATAGTCTCAAAGTTTCTTTGTTGCTTCCTTTGACCCATGGCAGGTAATCGCCCAAAGTTTTTTGCAGATCAAGTTTGCCTTCATCGTATAATTTCATCACGGCCATTGTGGTAGCGCAAATTTTTGTGACGGATGCGAGGTCATAAATTGTTTCTGTGTAAACGGGCTCTTTCTTTTCGTAGGTGAGGTAACCGAACGCCTTGTCGTAAATCACTTTACCATCTTTTGCAACCAATACTACGCAGCCGGGGAAGGCTTCTTTAACGATCGCAGCTTTACAGATGGAATCAATCACTTCCAGTTTTTTTGTGTCGAATCCAAGCGATGCTGCAGAAGCTTCGGGCAGCAAACCTCTCTTATATACAATACCATATCCATATTTCAGGTTTTCGCAAACAGTAACGGGCAGTTTTCCTTTGGCGGAAAATTTTCCGTTTAGCAAATCGGCAGCAATATCCTGCGTAATTTCATCGTCTTCATAGCAGGCAATCAATGTTTTTGCATTGCAGAAATTTTTAATGATATACGGATTGCCAAATACCATAGTGACGGTTTTTTGCTGTTGCTGCAATTGCCTTAGCAGCCACATAGCTGTATTGCTAATCCCAAAATTGTTTGCCGGGAAACGATTGTAGCCATGAAGGCCAATTACTATGGTTTCATAACGGTTCTTCAGCAAATCCAGCAGTGCAGAAGCTTTCAGGCTGTCTAAGGAATAGTCGAAATAATAAACATGAGCATTGTAGTCGCTGCGCATACGACGGGCAAATTCATTATCGCCTGTAAGGCCGATACCGATGTAGGCTATTTTTTTCATTGGCGATGCATGTAATGGGAAAACATCCGCATCGCCGTTTTTCAGCAAGGTCAGTGCGCTTTCCGCCACTCTTTTCCGCATATCTTTTACGTCCTTGTTCAAGTCTTCAGTCAATGAATCTGTGATGACCGGATGCAGGCTCTCAAGCCCGTAATTATATTTTGCCAACAAAACTCGTTTAACATGAGCATTGATTTCTTTCCACTTCAATTTCCGCTGATCAATTGCTTCTTTGATTTTCATAACTACTGTGTCTACGTTTCCCGGCAGGCAAAGCATGTCATTGCCGGCAATCAAAGACTGAACGGCTGATTCTCCGCCAGGGAAATATTTTGCCACGCCTTTCATTTCCAATGCATCTGTAAAACTAAGGCCATTGTAGTTTAATTTTCTCCGTAAAAGTCTTGTTACATTGTTCTTTGAAAGAGAAGTTGCAAGATTAGGCGTGTTATCAATATCTGGTATATAAAGATGAGCCATCATGACACTACCGACGCCTGCGCCGAATAGTTTTTTGAACGGATATAATTCAAGCGTATCAAGCTGCCTTAGCGATTTATTTATAACAGGCAAATCCAGATGAGAATCTACTGACACATCTCCATGGCCAGGAAAGTGTTTGGCACATGCCATCACGCCAATATTCTGCAAGCCTTTCACATATTGCAACCCATATTCAGCCACTCTGTTTTTATCCTCTCCAAATGAGCGGTCATTGATCACCGGGTTATCAGGGTTATTGTTGATATCTACAACCGGAGCATAATTCACAGTAATGCCTATGCGCTTGCATTGTGTGCCGACTATTTTCCCATATTGATAAATCAACTCCGGGTCTTGAACTGCACCGAGCATCATCTGCCTCGGCAAGCTCATTACGCTGTCCATCCGCATGCCAACGCCATTCTCCGCATCAATGCATATCATAACAGGCGTTTTTGCAATACCCTGAAAATGATTGATGAAATTTGCCTGTGTGAGAGGCCCTCCTTGAAATAAACAGATGCCGCCAACATCATACCTGAGCACCGCATCCTCTACTTCCTTATTATAAAATGTCACTTTTCTTGTTGCGGCATCAATGGAAGATAAGCGTACTATTATAAGCTGCCCGATTTTTTGATCATCGCTCAGCGTTTTGAAAACACTATCAACCCATTTGTCAGCAGACAGGTTGGTTTTGAATTGTGCGTGTGATGATATTGTTATTGAAATCAGAACTGCGTGGAGAAAAAACTTCTTCATATTTATAAGTTAAAAAGGGCTTAAGATTTTAAGCAGTAAATTGCAGCACAAATTAAGATAGAATTGCCAGACATCATTCAATTATTGCCAGACAACATTGCCAATCAGATAGCGGCAGGCGAAGTGATACAACGTCCTGCCAGCGCAGTGAAAGAGCTATTGGAGAATGCCGTTGATGCTGAAGCAACTGAAATCAAGCTGATCATCAATGACGCAGGAAAGGCGCTGATACAAGTGATTGATAATGGCAAAGGCATGAGTGAAACCGATGCGCGGATGGCGTTTGAGCGCCATGCCACTTCTAAAATAAAAAATATTGACGATCTCTTCCGAATCAAAACAATGGGCTTCCGGGGCGAGGCTCTCGCTTCCATTGCAGCAGTTGCACAAGTGGAACTAAAAACAAAAAAGACGGATAGCGATACCGGCACTTATATCGAAATCGAAAATAGCATCGTAAAAAAGCAAGAGCCTGTTGCATGTGCCAATGGCAGCAACATTGCTATGAAAAATCTTTTCTTCAATGTACCAGCCCGGAGAAATTTTTTGAAAAGCAATGCCGCAGAGATGCGCCATATTATTGACGAGTTCATCCGGGTAGCGTTATCTTTTCCTGATATTTTCTTTTCATTGACCAGCAATGGCCAGGAAATTTTTCATTTGGAAAGAGGCACATTGAAGCAGCGAATTGTGCAGATATTGGGAGATAATCTGAACCCCAAACTGGTATCTGTTCAGGAAAACACGGATTACATGAATATTTATGGTTTTGTGGGGAAACCTGAAGCCGCAAAAAAAACACGTGGCGATCAGTATTTTTTTGTGAATAACCGCTTTATCAAAAGCGCTTATCTGAATCATGCCGTGATGAATGCGTATCAGCAAATGATCACACCGGATAGTTTCCCGTTGTACGTCTTATTCATTGACCTCGATCCATCACAGGTAGATATTAACGTGCACCCGACCAAGCAGGAAATAAAATTTGAAGATGAAAAGATTATGTACGCTTTTGTGCAAGCTGCGGTAAAACATGCGCTGGCACAATTCAGCATCACTCCCACATTGGATTTTGATCTGGATCCTCTGATCCAGCAATTAGATGCCGTGAACAAGCCATTCACCCAAGAAAAAAAAGCAGAGGCGGCCTCTTCATCGCTATATAAAACCTTCACACAAAAGAACCAGGCTCATTTCATTGAGCGGGATAATAAAAGCGAACTGACGCACTGGAAAGAGTTTTATGAAGGCCCGAAGCTGACCACCGACAGTCAGCAGTTATCGGTCAGCAATCAACAGCCAACTGAAAAATTAAGCCCTGACTATTCGCCATTCACCATTCACCATTCACAATTGACAATTCAGGAGGATGAGACAATAATACAGATTCACAATACATACATCATAGCAGCAACCAATCGCGGTTTTATATTGATCAATCAGCAGTCTGCGCATGAGCGCATCTTGTATGAGCGATACCTTGCTGCAGCAAATGGCAAACCAGTTGCTGCACAACGAAGCTTGTTCCCTGTAACACTGGAATTGTCTGCGCAGGATGTTCCTTTGCTTAATGATTTGATGAATGATCTGAATGATTTGGGATATCTGATCGAGCCTTTCGGAAAAGATGCTTTTATTATTCAGGGAACTCCTGCAGATGTTTTGCAAGGCAATGAAAAAAATGCGATTGAAAACCTATTGGAACAGTTCAAGCATTTCAGCAATGATATCAAATTTTCCAAACGCGAAAAACTTACGCGGTTATTAGCATGGCAGCATGCCATCAAACCAGGCACTGCATTAACCGAAAGAGAAATGAAAACTTTAGCAGAAGAATTGTTTGCATGCACGCAACCAAACATCACACCCAACAGCAAGCCCACTTATATCGAATTCAAAAAAGATTATCTGGAAACATTATTTGGGAAGTAAAAATTTTTTTCGATGATCCCAAATGGTATATCTCAGATATAGTTGTAAAGAGGCATTATGCGCCTGAGTAATTGTGGCATTTGACACATGCACATCTATAAAATTGGTGAATGCCTGATTGTACCTGAACCCCAGTGTCAAAGGTTTCCATTGGTAGTTCAAATCGAATAGAAAACGGAACTCGTAAGTTTTCAGCTCATGATAAACCGGATCGTTTTTAAAGCTTGCAACTTTAGTTGAAATGAGCAAACTGTCATTTGACCTGAGAACAACCTGGCTTTGAGCGCCGGGCCTTGCATTTTGAAATAATGCCACGCCGTTAGTTAGCATGGAATATTGCAAGCCCGCTCCAATATATAAATTTTTAACCGGGCTGTAATGAACACTTAGCGGAAGGTTGAAATAAAAAAGCTTTTTTATAAAAACTGATTTAGCCGTGTCCGTTGTAATGGTTTGGCTCGCTAACAAAGTTCTTGTGTACTGCGGCGTATTGAACTGAGCTTCCGCCTGAGCATATAGCCATTTATGAAAATAATATCTCACCACCGGCACTGGGATATAATCCCCAATTCCTCCGCTCGTCCCGCTGGAATTGAAATTTGATTTTTCCTGATTGCCGACAGGAAAAAATTGGTTTAGACCAACAGCGAGCAGCAACCCTTTTGCATCTTCGACAGAATCGGCTTTTATTTCTTTTTTTGTATCAGCATTTCTTTTCTTTTTATTCAGGCTATCCGCTAGTGCAATTTTTTTTAACGAATCTGATGCTATCATTTTAGGAATAATTTTTCCTGCAGGAGTATCCATTTTTCCCAGCAATGAATCTTGTTCATGAATTCCGCTCTCTATCAATTCATCAGGATTATCGTTTTCTCTGTGCACTTGTTTTATTGTTTCATTTATCTCCTTTTTAGTTGAATATTGTCCATGTAACCTGCTATCATCAGGTGAATATTTTTTCTTCATTTGATTGCGGGAGACACGATTTGCTTTTTCTGCCGGATTGAATAATATGGAATCTATCGCTGTCGTTTCATCTGATGCATGGGTTGTTATTCTTTTTGAACGCAATCGCTTCTTAACAGCAAGCAGTCGGCTTTGCTCTTGATTTAATGAACCGGTAGATTTTGAAATTGTGGCTTTTTGATTGCTGTCGATTTTACTGGCATCTGTTTTTTCATGACCGCCTGTTTTAGTTGAATCGCTACTTTTTCTCCCGCTACCGCTCTTCGATTGCATTGAATCGTTGGAGTTGGCGACAAATGCATCTGCCTTGGGGTTAACCTCAGTTTTATTATACCCCTGCTGGCTTTCTCCGGGAATCTCATTATTCCCTGCGAGCTTATTGGTTTTCATAATACCAGGGCAATTGCAAACCCCAATCAACAGCAGCAATAAAATAAAAAGGAGTACCCATTTCTTCCACTCATTATTTTTTGAAACGGGCATTTCACTGTCGAGCAGTGCCTTCATAGCCTGCCAGGATGTGGCCATATCCGGAGTGGTTGCCTGCTGCAGCTTTTCAGCCCAGGGGTTTATATTTTCAACCTGATCGTTCATTTTACTTTTTGCAAAAGCTCAATTGATTGTTTCAGTTTTTTTCTTGCCTCGCTCAAATGCCACCTGCTGGTGCCTTCGCTGATACCGAGCATTTCCGCAATCTCGCGGTGATCATATCCATCTGCTGTATATAGGTTGAATATAAGCTGTGTCGCTTTGGGCAATTTTTTTATCAGACCAAGCAATTCGTCCGCATCCATCTTGCGGATAACGGCGCTCTCGATTGGAGCTCCTTCATCAATTTCAGATATATCGCATGTATATCTGATAGGTTGTTTTCTTAAAAAATCGATGGCTGAATTAATCATTATTTTTCTGATCCATGTGTATAAAACTGCCTTTGCTGCATCATATTGATGAATGCTTTTGAACACTTTCAGAAAGCCATCATTCAGGGCCTGCATGGCATCTTGTTCATTGCTTATGTACCTGAGGCAAAGAGCTGCCATAGCCGCATAAAACCTCTTGTATAGCAGTTCCTGTGCTTTCCGGTCATTTTTTTTACAACCCTCAATCAATGCTTGTATGTCATCATCTATATGCGGCAAGTTTTTGTGCGGCTGCTATGCGCCAAAGAGTTTACAAGGATTAACGGCCTTTACAATTTTTGGAACTGGCTTCTCTTCACCTGGTTACCGTAATTAATTTCAACATAATATACTCCTGACTGAAGGCTTTGAACAGGAATGGTTATCTGATTATTCCCTGTCAATCCTGCAACTTGTTTTGTGATGATCAGGTTCCCCATTGCGCTGTAAATATTGACAATGATATTATTGCTGGCTGTTAACGGAACGTTCAGCTTCACACTGTTTGTTGCAGGATTGGGATATGCAGGCAGTTGTGAAATACTGTTTGGGCTTGCCGTGTTTGCTGAAACGCTGTCAATGAATATATGTGCTGATGTTGAATCTATGCAACCCGACTGTGTGGTAGTCTTCAGCGTTACAAAATAGGATCCTGAATCTGTAAATGTGTAGGTTGGGTTATTGCTTTGTAAATATGCCAACGGTCCTGAGTAAAGAGACAGTGTATCCCAACCTTTATATATTGTCCATTCCTGCGATACCATGGGTTGTCCGCTATTTTCTGTGAATGAAATCAAGTTGGGTTTGCCTGCATTTGATGCATAAGTAAAGTTTATTGAACAAGTATCCGCAGGGCCAATATTTACGTAAACGGGCTCTGAAAAATAAGAAGTACAACTGTCCTCCGTATTTAAAAAAAGTTTTTCTAAAAAAAGAGATGCGGAGTAAACTCCTTTAACGTAAATATGCACAGGATTTTTTGCAGTATCGGAAACGCCGTCCCCAAAATACCAGTGATAAGAAATATTTGCGCCGTTATCTATAGTTGTACTGAAGTGTATTTCCAATGGATTTGATTGCTGCCCATAATAGCTAAAAGCAGCATTTAAATTACAAGAATCAATTTTTGACACTGATATATCCTGACAGCTTGATGAAACACATCCCGAAGTGGTAGTTAATTGCTCACAAACACGATAAGTGCCTGCCTGCGGGAAAGCATAATTAAAAGACTCGAACTCTCCTGCCAGCGAGTCATTAACCGTCCATTGAATAGTCTTTTGCAATGCACCGATAATAGTTGAGTTATCAAAAAAAGAGTAATGACCCAAACTTAATGAATCAACATTATAATAGAAAGAAGCGGAGCAACTCGGCGTAAACTGAACACTGATGCTTTGCACAGAAGAATCAAGGCAGTTGGTTGTTGAGTCCATCACTATATGCTTTGCGGTATAAGTGCCCGAAGCATAGTATGCATAAGAAAGAAAGTTCCCGAAATTGACAGAACCGTCGCCGGGATACCAAATTGAAACACCCTGAATAGCGGTATCGGCTGAAATAAAATTCACTATATTATTATTTACCGTATAGGTGAACTTAGCGTTGCATTGCCCTTGTACATGCGCAAAGAGTGAGCAGGCAAAAATGGATAAGAGTAAAATTTTTTTCATTGCCATGAATTTGAATGATTTAAGGAACCTTAACAAAGGTATCTACGCCTTTCCTGAAAGAATCGTTGGGTATGCCCATACATTCCTCCAAAAATAATTGGGCTGGCCGAGAACCAGCCCGAATATTTTGTCATCCATATAAAACTTTTATCTCTGTATTTGCAACGGAGATATGATGATTCCGGATGTATAATTCCACGCGAATGTGCACTCTGCGGCCGTAACAACTAAAGTTCCCTGATAAGGCACGCCATTCAAAGCAAGCGTGATATTGTGGGTGCCGATGCTCAATCTGCTAAAAGACAAGCTTCCGGTTGCCGGGGTTGGCCCGTTGGTGAAATAAGTATCACAAGGCGACTCTGTGATAGCGCCAAATCCGAAATTATATACGCCATCGGCACTGTCCGTTAATTCAATAATGCCAAGGCTGGAGTAATAGTTCCCGTAGGTTTGTTGCGTGTGCGACAACAGCACCAAGCCTGTATCAGAATAAGATATTGGCGTAAGGATGATCTGATCACCGGAATTTATGGGAACCTGGGCAAGCAAATCACAGGATACCACCGCTGAATCATTATAAATGCTATCAGTGACTATTACCGCTGAAGAACTGCTATCATATGGCGCCGGCGTGGTTGAATCGGAAAAATAGCTTGCAGTCACCGTGTAGGTGCCAGGGCTTGAAAATAAAATTACCGTCTTATTATTTGCAGAAGACACCCATGTGTTCACAGACGGACTCACAGACCATTTTGTAACTAAATTAGAGCCCGTTGCACTTGAAGATACTATAAGCGGCTCGCCCATTTTTACGCTTGCCTTGGAAAGCGTTAATGACGATTTATTTGAACTGCTGCTCTCATTTTTTTTACATGCAATTACAAAAGCAGCCATTAAGCAAAGAGAAACCAAAATCCCATTTATCTTTTTCATGATTATAGTTTTTATTCTGACATTCATATACGCTTGTGCGTTGCATTTCCGCTGGGTATAAAATGAAAATATTTTCAGGATAACTTGATTTTCCGAAGCCGGAAATTCTGATAGCGTTCTGTAAGCTATCCGTTATAAAATATTTCTTTCCAGAAATCCTTTGCAGAATTTCCGCCGCGAGCTACAATGATGCTGATTAAATCTACATTACAAAGCTGATTGAAATCATAACAGTAAATTTAATACTTGGCACGAATGGCCTCGATGAATTTTGCTACAGCATTGCGGATTTTTGACGCGCTGTTGTTGTGGTTATTCACCAGCACAGAAAAAATAAGGAGATGATTTTTTTGTGTGATGAGATAGCCGCTTAATGCGATGACACCTGAAAGTGATCCTGTTTTCGCATAGATATAACCACTGTCTTGTTTGAAACGGGCACCCAATGTGCCTGTGCCGCCTGTTGGGAGAATATGTTTCATTCTTTCTAATCCAAATTCATCCTTCATTTTTCTGAGCAGAAAAACAAAGTCCTGCGGTGTGAACAGATTATACCTGCTCAATCCACTGCCATCAACCCATGCAGGTTTTTGGGGCAAATCTTTGAGATCGGCTTTCAATAAAGTGTCAATTATTTTTTCATCGTTCATAAAGCCTAAATATTCATTGCTCGTCATCAATAAAGTTTGCTCCGCAAAAAAGTTATCGCTGCGGTACATCATCGGTTTGAACAGGGAGTCTGCGGGCTGGGAATGAATAATGGTGAATGGTGAGTGGTGAGTAGTGAGTGGTGAGTAGTTGGAATATATTTTTGCGCCAATGGTATCTTTCAGTAATTCGACTGCTGATTCTAAAATATCTGTCACAAATGGCACATCTTGGGTTTTGTCTTTTTCTGTGCCCTGTGTTATCTCATAAATATTTTCGGCAAGTTTTCTTTTTACATAAAATTTTTTGCTTGTGGAATCAATATTAAAATTCACTTTCCAGTTCACATCGGGCACCGAATAACTGCTGAACGAGCCATCTGCCTGCTGGATCTGCGCCCATCGGATCACATTGCCATATACTGGCATCGGGCTTCTCTCCACCATGTAGTCGTCATTGTAATCATCCCAGCTCCAGCCACGGCCCAGCGGTTCTTCCTGCCAGTTCGCGCCGGAAATGTAAATATTTCTTTTCTTCCATTTTAGAAAATCAATCACAGGCTGTTGCGGGAAATCCGGATGAAGCAATGTCGGATCTCCGGTTGGCAATATCAAAATATCTGTGTCTCTTTCAAGATAACGGATCCCGATCAATGAATCACCGAGATACTTCATACCGGCATACAATGAAAATATTTTGGTGTTGCTTGCAGGTACAAAATATTTTTCGCTCTGGTAATTGTATAAAAAAGTATTGGCTGTTTCGTCTAACACGCAAATACCTACGTGGGCTGATTGAAGAGATGAATCGTTCAGCAAATCATTATAGTCATGTTCTGATATATTTTTCTGAGTTGCGCAGGAAACAAGGAATAGGAAATAAGAAATGAGGAATAAAGAACGAGGAAGTTTTTTGAAATAGAAATTATTCATCTGGTTATGCTAAACATTAAGTTATATGGTTCCGAATATTTCACACAAAGCAACAAAGAATGGCATCCTTGCATGCTTTTCATGCCTTACAGAATCTACTATTATCACTCATAACTTACACACGCTCCTGCGCACGCATCCAGCGCTCAGGGATTTCATTGCTGCTTGCCAGCATGTAATCCTTATAAGAACAGGCAATGTATTTTTTATCGGGCAACTGCATCCACCAGCGGTTTGTTTTTCTGCTTTTTAAAAAAACAGTTTCCACTTCGGCAAACGCTGTGTGGTATTCAATGAACGAATCCTTTTCATCGAGCGAGGCTTCGCGCTGGCCCCTGCTTTTGCCGTCAATCAGATACCAGAGCATGTGACTGATCTGCTTTGCAGTCAGGTTCTCGTGGTCATTTTCAGGAACGTATCCGTAAATACCTATGGTATTCACATTCGGGCTTAATCCGGCATAGCGCATCAGCGTGCATGCTTCTTCTCCATTAAAGCCATTTGGCGAAAAATTATTTGATGGTGCAAATGCGTGAGCTATTGCAGAAATATCAAAACTGAACAAAGATGAATTCCTGATAACTGGTTCCATCTCTTCGATATTTTCTTTTACGCTGCCCACACGAAAACAATCGAAGCGGAGCTTATCCATTGTCTCCAGCATGTGCGGATGCACATAATAACTTTGAAAACCGATGTGGTTATAATGCCTGATATAGTTTGGTTCGCTGGTGAGCATCTCCATCAAAAAATTTTCACTTCGGTTCAGCGATTCAATGTCCAGGTTGATCAGCGCATCAATACAAACTGCTTCTATTATTTTTTTCTTATCAACATAATTTTGATATTGAGCGAGTGTGAGATCATGTGACCCGCCAAACACTACAACAGTCTTTCCATAGTCGGCCAATTCTTTGATCACCGTTTTCAAAGCAGCATAAGTATCATTCAAAGTAGCCCCGCTTTTAATGTTGCCTGCGTCAGCAATTTTAACATCTTTATGCCAGCAGAAAAGCCTGTAAAGCTGTTCCCGTATTGCGTTGGGGGCATTCCTTCCGGTGCTGCCAGACCCATTGCCACGTACTTCGCCGCAGCCAACAAGAATAATATCTTTCTCAAAAAAATCAGGGAATGAGTCTTCAAACACTTCGATGCTTTTTCCAATCTGCCCATCCTTATATATGTCTTTGCTAAAATTTTTTCTCAGGCTCACTGGTTCCAGAAAATCCTGTAGGTTATGCAAATTGCTCATGCGCCAATATTTGTTGGCAAACTTAAACAGAAATCAACCGCTTTGTTAGCAGGGGTTATTCACATACGTTGACAATTAATTGCGTTTCACACAGCGAAACAAAGATAACTACGGGCAAAGGATTGGTATCAATTTCTTTGTTCTCTTTTGTATTCTTTGTCACGTTGTGTGAAACCGTATTTCAAAACTGTGCAACTCGTTTTTGAATGAATAAGAAATGCCGAACTGGTAATTATCACAAATCTGCTTTACAATAGCCAGTCCCAGTCCCAAGCCTTCAGAATGCCCGCCTTTTTTAAACCGGTCGAATAACTGTACCGGATCAAAATTTAATGAAGTACCGGTATTGCTGACAAAAAGCTTTTGCTCATTCATGGCAATATTGATTTCACCATTTTCTTTGTTATGCCTGATGGCGTTGCTTATTAAGTTGTTCAGTAAAATATCTGCGAGGTAATCATTTATTTTTACAGATACTGGCACAGTGATAAAATTCAGTTTCATATGCCTTGTTGTTATCAGATCTTCGAACTGCAACAGTTTTTCTTTTAGCAAAATATCCAGACTAAGTTCTTCGGCCCGATTAAACTGGTTGTTCTCGATTTTAGTAAGTAACAATAAAGCCTGATTAAGCTTTGTGAGCCTCGTGATGGCATCATACATCGATTGCAATTGCCTGGTGTGCGTTTCCCTGAGGCCGGGTTCCTGAATAAGTAAATCCAGTTTGGAATTGAGGATAGCAAGTGGTGTCTGCATTTCATGAGAAGCATTGTCTGCAAAATTTTTCAGCATGTTGTAATCTTTTATGATCTGTGATGTCATCTTGCTCACGGCTGTATCCAGATCTCGGAATTCATCAACATTCGTAGCAATGCGCACCTCATATTTTTTATTGGAAAGATTAAATGCATGGATGGAATGTAACGTATCATAAAAAGGCTTCCATATTTTCCTTAATAAAACCCGGTTGGTGATAAACAAAATGAACAGCAGAAAAATAATGATACCTATTGTGATCAGCACAATCAGTATAATCAGGTCTTCCATCTCCTCTTCAGATTTTGTGACGGATGCTTTATATGCTTTGCCATTTACCCTGACAGGGAAATCAAGCTCCCGGTATGCATCAGACCCGCGATTGCGATGTTCATGCAATCTGATATTGCTGAATTTTCTTGTTACCGAATCGCCGGCTATTTCAAAGCTGGTGTGCTGGTCCCGGTAATCAGTAGGTTCTGGCAATCGGCTATTTTGTTTTATATAGTTCAGTATTTCTGCTTCCTCCACTTTGAGCGTATTGTCCAACTGCCGGATGAGCACATAACGCACTATGAAATAATAGCAGACGCTTGCAGCCAGCAGCACAGCAATGGTTGCAATAACATTTACCCGGTTGTATTTTGTGATCAGCTTCATAATTTTTACGGCAAAGGCATTACTTCATAGTTTAACGTTCAGTGTCGGGAGTTAATATTATGAACTTTCTGCCGTCAACCTGTAAACTTATAACCCATTCCATAAACTGATTGGACATAATCGCCACAACCGGAAGCAATGAGTTTTTTACGCAGGTTTTTAACATGCGTATATATAAAATCAAAATTGCCTGCGCCTTCCATTTCATCGCCCCACAGATGCTCCGCAATTGCATTCTTTGAGATCACACGGCCTTTATTGTAGGCAAAATATAAAAGCAACTGGTATTCTTTCCGGGTTAGCTCAAGTGCCCGGTCATTTACGAAAGCAGTTTTTGCAAGTGTATCAATAGTCAGTTCATTAATCCGGATCAGGTTGTTACCTGCGGAATTTCTTCTTCGGATGATGGCAGTTATTCTTGCAACCAGCTCAGATAAATGAAAGGGTTTTGGAAGGTAGTCATCTGCTCCAAGCTGAAGACCGGTGATTCTGTCCTCAAGGGCATTCCGTGCAGATATAATAAGCACTCCGTCCATTTTCTTGTTTAATTTCAATTGCTTCAAAATATCGAGCCCGCTGCCACCGGGAAGATTAATATCTAATAAAATGCAGTCATAATCGAACGATTCGATTTTTTCAATAGCACCGCCATAATCAACCGCTGTATCGCAGATAAAACTTTCCTGCTTCAGGTAGCTGACGATGCTTTCGCTCAAATGTTTTTCGTCTTCGATAATCAGTATTTTCATATTTCGAATGAACCACAGATGCATAGTGACAAAGAGAGCCAGAGAAGTGATGCAGGCAAGGCTATGTATCCCCAGTTCAAATGTATTTAAGTAACTTCAGCATTCCTTCAGAATCGGTGTTCACATTTATGTGCAAATTCATTATTTGTTTTTATAAAAAGAAAATAGTTTATCATGAAATATGCATTTATCGGCTTATTATCGAGCGCTTTGTTTGTTGGTTCATCAGATATACTCACTGCTCAAAGCACAAGTGGGTTTAAGGTCGCCAAGACATTTCATATTGCCAGCAGCGGTGGATGGGATTACATTTCTGTAGGCCCTGATAACAACAGGATTTATGTTTCGCATGGCGGCCAGGTAAACATTCTTGATGAAACAACAGGCGATTCAGTTGGCGTGATCCCTAATACCACCGGCGTGCACGGCATTGCTTTTGCTGCTTCTTTGAACAAAGGATATACAAGCAATGGAAGATTGAATAACGTTACTGTTTTTGATTTAAAAACCAATAAAATATTAACACAAATTGCTACAGGTGAAGGACCTGATGCGATCATGTATGACGGGTATTCCAAAAAAATAATCACCTGCAATGGCCACAGCAAGGACCTAAGCGTGATTGATCCGACTACCGACAAAGTAGTTGCGACTATTCCGGTTGGCGGCAAACCGGAAACTGCTGTTTCTGATAATGAGGGGAATATTTATGTGAACATTGAGGACAAAAATCAGATTTCAAAAATAAACATCAGCAACAATACAGTACAAGCCAGTTGGAGCATTGCACCTGGTGAGGGGCCGACCGGCTTAGCGATTGATATTAAAACAAAAAGGTTGTTTGCAGGCTGCGATAAACAATTGATTATTGTAGATGCTACAAATGGGAAAGTAGTGGATAAGCAACCTATTGCTGATGGATGTGATGGCGTTGCTTTTGATAATGGATTGAAATATGTTTTTGCATCCTGTGGTTCAGGCAAACTAAGTATTGTACAAGAAGCAGACGCTGATAAATTCATTGCAATAGACAATGTGGAAACAAAAAGAAGCGCACGCACCATCGCACTTGATGAGAAAGCGCACGAAATTTTTCTGCCTGCTGCAGATACCCAACCCGGTGCTGCCGGAGAAAGGCCAAAAATGATCCCCGGCACTTTCCAGGTTCTGGTGGTTAAGAGGCTTTAAGTTCTCCTGATAAACGAGTACCCTTCATATACAAAGAATATTTCCGACTTTTTGGCATAGAAGAGAGAATACACTTAAAGTATGCTTTCCATACATTATTCATACTATAACCATACAGTAAGTACGCTTTTACTATACTACAGCCATACTTCAGGTACGCTTTAACTATGCTTCAGCTATACATAAATAATATAGTGTATCAATATATTAATCCTTGTTTTGGGGGATTTTTTCAGGGGTTGGAAAGATGAGAATAAAAAAATAAATGACAATTTGCCAGAGTTATGCAGACTTCGGTAATTATAAAAATTTGTTTTGGAGACGGATACATGAAAGCTTAGAAACCAATTCATTGCACTTAAAAGTATGTTGAGAATGAAAATAATGCTTATCGTTATGCTATTGATTGCGGACAAAGCAATGTATGCCCAATTAAGAGTTCCGTCGACTGTAAACGTTGCTTTCTCAAAAAAATTCCCCGATGCCACTCACGTGAAATGGGGGAAAGAAAATGCGAAAGAGTATGAAGCAGAATTTGAATTGAAAGGCAGGAAAATGTCTGCCAATTTTGATTTACAGGGCAATTGGAAAGAAACCGAAGCAGAAATAGATATCGTCGACCTGCCTGCTGTGGTTGCTAGGTCAATCGCTGCAAAATATCCCGGTGCAGTGATCTCTACAGCAAATAAAATTGAAAAAGCAGGAGGCAAAATGTTTTATGAATCAGCTATCAAAATGAAGGGAAAGAAAATGGAGGTTGAGTTGTTTGCTGATGGAAAGTTTGCGAAATAAAACAATCTAAAAAACCCGCGCAATTATCCGCAGTCCACTGATTCAGGTTTTTTATTTGTCAGAAATAATTTTAAAGATAGCTAAAACAGCTTTTATAAATTGTTTCATAAAACAATAACTACAACAAATTGCCCAATATAATCAAAGCTTTACAAGAGTGCGAGTTGCGGCAGCAGGCAGGCGACAAAGTTTAACAGAAGCCGTCCCACTGAGGGCATAAATATTTCTGACTAAAAATTAAATTTCACTTTTCAAATCATGCTTAAAAAATAATCTGATCAAACTGGGTAGCACGATTAATAACAATGGCAATGCGCCTATGAAGCCTCCGATGACGGCAATTGCAAGTGGCTGGTGTAATTGAGCGCCGGTCCCGATGCCGAGAGCTATTGGCATTAATGCGATAATGGCGCCCAGCGCTGTCATAAGCTTGGGGCGCAGCCGTGTGGAGATGGAATAGATGATGGCCTCGTCAACATTGTTGGTTGTCCTTAGGGACTCGCGGAACTGCAGAAAGGTAAAGATGGCGTTCTCCCCAATGATACCGACGATCATAATAAGACCTGTGTAAGAACCGACATTCAATGCAGTTTTGGTAAGGAATAATGCAAGATAGGATCCGGCTATGCCCAACACCGCAATGATCAGAATGATAAATGCAATCCGCAAATCACGGAATAAAAATAATATAACGCCAAACACAAGCAGGCTGGATGTAACGAGTATCATCAGTAGTTCTCTGAATGATTGTTGCTGATTAGCATAGTCGCCGCCGTACTCAATGACATAGCCTTGTGGCAGTATCATTTTTGCGGCAATTTCTTTCTGAATATCTTTCATTACGCTGCCGAGGTCCCGGTTTTCCAGCCTTCCGGTGATCACCCCCATGGACTGAAGATCCTGCCGCTCGATCTCCGCATCACCTGTATTGATCTGCACATTCGCCAATGTATTTATCGGTTGCAGCTTACCGTTAGGAAGAAAAACAGAAAGCTTGGTTATATCAGCTAGGCTGAGCGTCCGGCTACCGGGATAAACGAGACGGATATTGGAAAGCTGATCTTTATCGTAAACTACTCCGGTTACATTGCCTTCCAATGCATTCTGCAACTGAAATTGGAGGTTTGCGGGCGTGATACCATATTGCGCTATTGTTGCATAATTTGGTTGTATATCAATAGATGGACCCGCAATCACAATACCATTGAACACATCTGCAGTACCTTCCACTTTTGAAATAACATCTGCTGCTTGCCTTGAAAGATTCTGCAATGTGGCCTGATCGTTACCGAAAATTTTTACCTCAATCGGCTGCACCGAAGTCATGAGATCGCCAAGCATATCTGTGATCACCTGCCCGAAGTCTATGCGCAGCGAAGGTTGTGAGGCTTCTACTTTTTTCCTGATTTCACTGATCACATCGTCTGTTGTTTTGCTGCGCGATTTTTTTAATTGAATCAGATAGTCGCCTCTATTCGGCTCCGTGATAAAAAAGCCAAGCTGCGTTCCCGTTCTCCGCGAATAGGCTTCCACTTCGGGAACTGCGATAATTATTTTTTCCACTTCGCGGAGCATTCGGTCAGTTTCTTCCAATGAAGTTCCTGGCGGGGAATTGTAGTCAAGAATAATACTTCCTTCATCCATCTCAGGCAGAAAACCAGTTTCCAATTTTGGCAGGATGATATAAATAGAAAAGGCAAACGCGAGCAGTATAATAAAACTGATTACGGGATTTTTTATAAAAAATTTGACCCATCGCTGATTTTTTACTTTGTGAGGTTTTTGAACAGTGATCTGTGAACGGTTAGCTGTGACCGAACGGGAAAATAATAAGTATATAACTGGCAAGCATATCCAGGTAACGAAGAAAGAACAAATAAGCGTGATGATCATGGTGTTTGTCATCACGGTAAAATACGCCCCGGCAAAACCGCTCATCAATGCAAAAGGGATAAAAATAACAATAGTGCTTAATGATGAACCAACCATGGCAGGCAACAAATAATGAATCGCTTTTTGGACCAGCATGCGGGATGGTTCATCAGGATGCTCTTCATGAGTACGATGGATTTGTTCCACCACCACAATCGCATCATCAATAATGAGGCCAATCGCGGCGGCCATGGCTCCAAGCGTCATAATGTTGAGCGTCTGACCAAAAGCGTAAAGGCAAATCATTGTCAATAATAAAGTAACGGGTATGGTTATCAGAATTACGGCGCTTGCCTTGAAAGAACGGAGAAAAATGATTGCTACGATGATTGCAAGAGCTAGTCCGATCCACAAACTATCGGAAACACTTTTGACAGAATCCTTCACAAAATCTGCCTGTATATAATAAGGTTGAATGGACACATCGTTTGGAAGGATTTTTTTAAGCTCCTCCAGCTTGGCCTGCATCTTATCAGATACATCCACGAGATTGGCATTCGGCTGTTTTATTACTGCAAGCAGAATGCCTTCATGCCCGTTTGCATTTATTTTAATGTATTCCTTCGCTTCCTGAATCTGAACATCGGCAATGTCTTTGAGCAGCACAATACGCTTGCCATTATTGCTGATCACGATATTCTGCAATTGTTCTTTTGAGTTTACCGAAGCATCTGTGATTGTGAGATACAATAGACGATAATCGCTGACGTAGCCATTTGACTTTATAAAGTTTGTCTGGCTCATTGCAGTGTTCACATTTTCAGGTGTTATACCGAGCGTACTCATTTTCCGCGTATCGAGCAACAGCCAATATTCTTTTGTCTTGCCACCCATCACGCGGATTTCTGAAATGCCTTCCACCTGTGAGAGAAATGGCTTGATGGTGTACATTGCCAGCAGCTTCATTTCAATCGGGTTGCGCGTTTTGCTTTCCAATGAATAGCCAATGATAGGAAGAATTGAAGGGTTCATGCGCTCAACAGTAATATGAATATCTGCCGGCAGATTATTTCTTATTTCATTTATTTTTGATTCAATGCGCTGGAGGCTGATGTCAATATTCGCTTTCCAGTCCATGTACGCAGAAATCTCGCAGGTGCCGCGGCTTGTAGTGCTTCGCAGCATTTTTAGGTCTGGCACTTGCTTCACGGCATTTTCCAACTCACGTGTAACAGTGATCATCATCTTTTTAACCGGCTGCTGCCCTGCATCTGCAATGATCTTTATTTTCGGGAATGTGATCTCCGGGAAAAGTGACGCCTGCATTTTGCTATATGCAAACATGCCGCATAATATAATGAGCACAATAACAAGCGTTACCGGGCTTTTATAAGAAAGAAAGAAATTACGATTGCGCATGAGCGTTATTTTTGGATGGAAACTTTTGCAGTATCGCTCAGGCCATAGTTTCCCGTCAATAGAATGAGATCATCCGGAGATAATGATGGTGAAAGAATTTCTACTTTATCTCCTCTTTCCATTCCTTTTTTTATGAGCAATTTTATAGCGGTTGTGCTGTCAATCATCTTCATGATCCAAAACTGGCTTTGTGTCTCATCTGTCAGCACGGCAGATTTTGGGACTGAAATAGTATTTGGCTTTTCCTTTTTTATCAGGCTTACTTTGCCAATCAGGTTTTCCGGGATCTGTTTATCTGTACCGACTTTAATCACATAGCTCTGCGTTTGCGAAACCGCATCTACCGTTGGCAAGGCGGCGTCAATATATCCGTTCAGCACGGTGCCGTCAGGAAGTTTCACCTGCACATTGTGGTTATTGGGCAAATAAGGTTTCAGTTCATAAGGCAAATCAAGAATGAACACAAAACTCCTGGTATCAGTAATCACTGCAAGCTGCTCATTATCCTGTACATAATCGCCCGCCTGATAGGTAAGTTGTGTGATATATCCGCTTCCCGGCGCTTTGATATGTATCAGTCCTTCGAAATGCAAAGAGGTATCCAATTGAGTTACGGTATTGCCGAGGCTTTGAGCTTCTTTTGTTTTTATGGTAAACAAATCCTGTCCCTTGCTGACGTATTTTCCCAATTTCGCATTCACATCTTGCAGATACCCAGTGGCATTAGCTTTTACAAAAGTTTTTAATAAAAAGGAGGAAACAGCATTCAATTCAACGGTTTCGTTCATCTCCCCGGATCCGACATGTGTTACAGTTACAGGCGTGCCAGATGCTGCTGAATCGTCCTTTTTTTCTGTCGGCTCTTTTTCAACAGGCTTCGACTGGCATGACAACATTGATAAGATCAGAAGAAATACAGGCCATATTTTTTTTATAGTCATTGACATTTTATTTTCTGTTCCAGTAATTCAGTTGGTTTATGATCTGAAGCCTGCTGATAGTATTTTGAGTGATGCTATTCCTTGCAGTGATGAAGTTCCCGATGGCTATGATATAATCTGCAATCCGCGCATCTCCCGTTTCCAGTAATTTTCTATTTGCATCAATTAATGCCTGAGCAAAACGCAACTGACCTGTAGCCTGCGCAATCAACTGTTCAGCGGATTGCAATTGCTGATGTAGTTGAGCAATCTGCTGGTCATGCTGTGTTTTAAAAAAATCCCTGTACTGCCGACGCGTTTGTTCTGCAATAGAAATTTTATCGTGCTGCATTTTTTTCTGGTGGCCGTCATAAATCGGTACCGCTACATTTACGCCAACGCTTGTACCAAAGTTTTTGTAAGGCAAATACATTAATGAAGAAAGATAACCCGCATCAGCATATAAACTGACTTTTGGCTTATAATTGAAATCAATCTGTGCATCATTGTTGCGCAGTTTCAGGCTGTCAACTACAAACTGCTCATAAAAAACGGTATTCTCCAGTGCTGGTATTTCATTCGAATCTATCAATGGAGCTGTCAATAAAACAAAAGATGTATCAACCATCCCGCTGAGATAATTCAGCAAAGCATATTCATTTTGATATTGCAGTCGTATCTGGCCTATCTGCAATTCCTGCTGCTGGATCGTTACGAGAAAAGTAAGATAATCCGTTTGGCGATAAATCCCTTTTTCAGCAAGCTGCTTTAAAATAATTTCTTCTTTTTTCAGCAGGCTCAGCATTTCATTATTATAGGCGAATTGCTGCGAAACACCATAAGCTGTAATATACTGGCTGGTAATCGTCTTTTTTAAATCCTGTTCACTGATCTTGCCTGTAACATTGAGCCCTTCGTTCTGTAGTCGTATAGTCTCATATTGGTTTTGAAGATTCTGTTTGCTGACGAGTTTTTGGTTTAGGCCAACCAATGCGCTGATATTAGCACCGTTTGTTACCGCATTATCATATCCCCACCCATTGATCACAGGAGAATAGGAATTGATGCTGGTCCCGGCCACCTGTGGTTTATAAGATGCCCGTATGCGGAGGCTGTCAATAAGATTAGAGCTTGCCTGATTGCGGAAATCGTTCAATAAAGGGCTGCTTTTCATAGCTGCACTTACGAAAAAATCCAGTGATTTATTCTGAGCACAAATTCGGTTGCTTATTAATGTTATAAAAGCAATCAGAAAGAAAAATCCCGCAACTGTTATTTTGGAAAAAATATTTAGCGTCATAGGCATAATAATCCTGGTACAAATAAAGAAAATGATTCTGAAGAAAATCTGAAGAGAAAAATTTGCTACTTATGTATCCGGCTATGGAACTGCCAGGTTTTTTATAGCAGGAAACAATCGGGTAATTATGTCCTGAAAATCCCCGTTCTGGCAATTTCTTATCTTTGCCGGATGGAGCAATTGTTACAACAGATAGAAGCGTATAAACAGGAAATAGCGGCCATCTCGCCAAACGGGGCGGATTCACAGGAAGCATACCGGATAAAGTTTCTCGGCACAAAAGGCATAGTTAAAAATTTGTTCGGAGAAATGAGGAATGTGCCGAACGATAAGAAAAAAGAATTCGGGCAAATACTAAATGAGTTCAAGCAGCTTGCTGAATCGAAGTACGAGGAATTGAAAGAGTCTGCGACCATCGGCCAACCTTCATCGACCAACGACATCGATCTCACGCTTCCCGGAGATGCAATACCGTTAGGCACACGGCATCCCATCAGTTTAGTAAGAAATCAAATCATTCATATTTTTGGAAGGCTTGGATTTTCTGTCGCTGAAGGACCTGAGATTGAAGATGACTGGCACAATTTCACTGCACTGAATCTTCCCGAATATCATCCCGCACGAGACATGCAGGATACATTTTATATCAACCAAAATCCCGACTGGCTGTTGCGCACCCACACCAGCAGCGTGCAGGCTCGCGTGATGGAAAAACAAAAACCGCCCATCCGTATTATTTGCCCGGGGCGTGTTTATCGAAATGAAACCATCAGCGCAAGAGCCCATTGCTTTTTTCATCAGACAGAAGGTTTGTATGTGGATGAAAATGTTTCTTTCGCTGACCTAAAACAAACGCTTTACTTTTTTGTGCAGGAAATGTTTGGCAAAGACGTGAAAGTGCGTTTCCGCCCTTCATATTTCCCGTTTACTGAACCAAGCGCAGAGATGGATATTGATTGCCGGATATGTGGCGGCGTTGGTTGCAATGTTTGCAAACACACGGGTTGGGTTGAAATTCTCGGCAGTGGCATGGTTCACCCTAAGATGCTGGAGAACTTTGGCATTGACAGCAACAAGTATACAGGATTTGCATTCGGCATGGGCATAGAAAGGATTTGCCAGCTTAAATACCGGATTAATGATTTGCGCTTGTACTCGCAGAATGATGTAAGGTTTCTGAAACAGTTCACGTCGGCGATTTAAAGGCAATTTTGCCTTTCATGCCAAGGATACAAGCAGCACAGTAATTCCGGAAGCCTTTTCAGGTGCGGCAAGTGTTAATGATTTGAATTTAGCAGCGGAATTCATAAAATACCAGACCATGTTTCAAACAATCTGTATTTGCGGCGCGGGAACCATGGGTAGCGGCATTGCGCAGGTGTCAGCACAAAATGGATTCAATACCATATTGTACGATGTAAGCGAAGCGTTTCTTTCGAAAGCAAAATTTAAAATTGAGAAGGATTTACAGACGCTGGCAGAAAAGAATAAAATCACTGCGGCAGATAAAGAAAACATTTTGAAGCGATTTCGTTTCACTGATAATATCACTGATTGCAAAGCAGATATTATCATTGAAGCGATTGTCGAAAAGATGGAAGCAAAGAATGAGTTATTTGGCCATCTGTCAAAAATCAATTTACCTGAAACTATTTTTGCAACAAATACTTCTTCATTATCTGTAACTGATATTGCCAAAACCATTGGCCATCCGGAAAGAGTGATTGGCATGCATTTCTTCAATCCTGCTCCAATCATGCAACTAGTTGAAGTAGTGAATGCAAATTACACTAATAAGAAAACAACACGAATGACTCTTGGATTAGCAAAGCAGTTTGGCAAAACGCCTGTGCTTTGCAAAGACGCGCCCGGTTTTATCGTGAACCATGTAGCAAGGCCGTATTATCTTGAAGCGTTACGGTTGGTGGAACAGGGTATCAGCGATTTCGAGACCATTGATGCATTGATGGAATCAACGGGGTTTAAAATGGGGCCATTCAGACTAATGGATCTTATCGGCAATGATATTAATTATGCCGTCAGTTGCTCGATCTACGAAGCCATGAACAAACCCGAACGACTGAAACCTTCGCCCGTTCAGGAAGAAAGAGTGAAAAAAAATGAACTGGGTAAGAAAATGGGGAAAGGCTACTATATCTACTAGTTGAGAAGTTGATAGGTTGAATTGATCATTGGTATCGAAGTTCTATAATCAATCAATCAACTCTTTAACTTATCAACCTTATAAGAATTATCTTCGCAGCATTAACATTTCAACTTGTCTGACAAAGTACTCATTACCGGGGGCACCGGTTTTCTCGGCGCATATATCATAAAGGAATTGGTGCAGAAAAATTATGCTGTGAGGGCAATCCGCCGCAGCAATAAACTTCCTTTTTTTATAGCAGAAGATATTTTTAGTAAAGTGGAATGGGTGAATGGGGATGTGCTTGATGTCATCGCATTGCAGGAAGCAATGGATGGTGTTGATACAGTGATCCATGCCGCGGCAAAAGTTTCCTTGGCTCCTAAAGAAAGGAACGAGATGTTCAAAACCAATATTGAAGGCACAGCAAACATGGTGAACATCGCAATCGAAAAAAATATGCGCCGCTTTATTCATATTAGCTCCATCGCAGCACTGGGAAGAACCGGCAAAGACACAATCATTAATGAGCAACAACCATGGGAAGAACATAAGCTGAATACGAACTATGCCATCAGCAAGTACAGCGGCGAAATGGAAGTGTGGCGTGGCATTGGTGAGGGGTTGAACGCTGTTATAGTGAACCCAAGCACCATCATCGGTTATGGCGACTGGAACAATTCAAGTTGTGCGATTTTTAAAACTGTGTATGAAGAATTGCCCTGGTACACTAACGGCATCAATGGCTTTGTAGATGTAGAAGATGCAGCCAGAGCAATCGTGCTGCTATTAGAAAGCGATATCGCCGGCGAGCGCTTTATATTAAGCGCAGAAAATACTTCTTTCAAAAAATTATTCGATGCGATTGCGGATGGATTTAACAAAAGACATCCAACCAGAGAAGCTACTCCGTTCCTGGCAGCGATCGCATGGCGCATAGAAAAAATAAAAACGCTTTTTTTTACAAATAAACTATCTGTTTTAACAAAAGAAAGCGCAAGCATAGCTATGTCGAAAACCTTTTTCGATAACGGTAAAATCAAAAGCTATCTGCCCGGCTTTGATTTCAGGCCGTTGCAGCAAACCATCGGGCATGCATGTGAGTCCTATTTAAAGAGCCTCGAAACCGCATAACTGGCAGAATACTTGCTTACATACTTAGGGCTTATTTCAGGCGTTAATAAAAGCATCAATTCAAATTCATGAAACAGTTCATCAGCGTTTTTGCAGCAGCTTTGTTTTCTTTCACTGTTTTCTCGCAGGAAAAGACTTTTTCTGTTACAGGAAAAGTAATTGATGAGAAAACAAAACAGCCAATGCCCGGTGCTTCTGTCTTTTGCCAGAATACAACTATTGGCACTATCACCAACAGTGAAGGAAAATTTTTTATGCGATTGAATAATGGCGGTTACGATCTTATTGTATCCTATACGGGCTACGAAACAAAACCGACAAGAATAAGCAATGGCAACCCTGGTAATGACAGCCTGGTCATTGAACTAAAAGAACAGGATAAGAACCTGGGTGAAGTGGTAGTTGCAGGCAGTGCGGAAGTTGCAGACGGATGGAATAAATACGGCCAATTCTTTATTGATAATTTCATCGGCACTACACCGAATGCGTCAAATTGTATTATTGAAAATAAAGATTCGCTCAGGTTCTATTTTTATAAAAAAAGAAATAAACTAAAAGTAAAAGCAAGAAGCGAGATCATCATAACCAACAATTCGCTTGGCTATAAAATTAAATATCAGCTTGATTCATTTGTGTATGATTATACTGCTAAGATCGGCAGTTTCACGGGCTATCCATTGTTTGAGGAATTGAAAGGTACTGATGAACAAAATGAGGCATGGAAGAAAAACCGGTTTAACAGTTATGTCGGATCACGATTGCATTTCATGCGTAGTTGGTACGATAGTACTCTGAACGATGAAGGATTTTCGCTTGAATTACTGGATGCGGATAACAAGCCAACTGCTGTGGAAGATCCTTACGACAGCAAGTTGTATTCGGTGGATAGTGGCGATGTTGTAATCAATATCAAAGGCAGGCTGCGCATAAATTATAAGAACCGTGTGCCCGATCAAAAATATCTGAGTGAAAATAATTTCCCACTTTCATCACGAATGCAGATTTCTGCGATTGATATTATAGATGGCTTTTCGATCCAGGAGAACGGATACTTCTACGAACAATCCGAAGTGACCAATATGGGCTATTGGGCATGGAAGAAGTTAGCTGAGCTTTTGCCTTATGATTATAATCCGGAATAGATAAGTTTCGGGTTTCCTGTTGTCAGTTTACACTTCATAAAACCTGAAATTAGTCGTAGTAATTCCTGCGCACGAATTACAAACTACTTCTCCATCACCTTCTTCCACAATTCAGGAATGCGTTTTATCCAAATAAGCTCTTTCATTTTCTCCTTTGCGGGTTCTACCGGAGACCCGAAATACACTTTATTGCCCTCCAGTGAAAACGGCACTCCACTCTGCGCATATATCACTGCGTTATCACCGATAGTTAATGTTTTGCTCACGCCAACCTGTCCCCAAAGGATAACACCATTGCCGATTTCAACTGCTCCTGCAATTCCCACCTGACCAGCAAGCAAACAATTTTTGCCAAGTACCGTATCGTGACCGATATGAACAAGGTTATCAATTTTAGTTCCTTTTCCAATTAATGTATCGTGGCTCACGCCCCGGTCAATGGTACAGCCTGCACCAATCTCTACATTATCTTCCAGCACGACCCGACCACAGCTTTCCATTTTCCTGTACCAGACTTCGCGGTCCTTTTTGGTGTTATAATAAAATGCATCCGAGCCAATCACAGTTCCTGCCTGAATGATCACATTGTCTCCAATGATACAATGATCAAGTATGGTAACGTTCGGATGTATCAGGCAATTTCTTCCGATGACTACATGGTGCCCGATAAATGCATTTGGATAAATATAGGTGCCTTCGCCAATCACAGCCGAATCGCCAATCAATTTACTGGCGGCCTCAAATGGACGAAAATGTTTCACGATTTTTAGGTAAGCTTCAAAGGGCTGATCAACGATCAGCAGGGCTTTGCCCTCCGGGCAGCTTGCTTCTTTATTAATGATGATGAAACTTGCGTCAGACTGGATGCACTTTTCATAATACTTTGGATGATCCACAAAAACAAGATCACCCTTCTCAACTTTATGTATCTCATTGATGCCGGTGGTAAAGCCATTCTTATTTCCTTTGATACCAGCTCCGATGAAATCAGCGATCCACTGAACTGATACGGGCGATGGGAATTTCATGATAAATTATTTTTCGCAAACCTACATTAAAAAGCTACGAGATGCTTTTCTGGGGCTGATATTTAGAAATCGTAGTTCAAACAAGGCATGCAAAACAGAAACTGCCTGGATTATTTTATTCTTTGAAATTATTTTAGCATTTCGTTCATTGAGGAGAGGTATCGGCTTGCCTAATGAACCAGTCCATTCCGGAAAAAAGAAGCCTTTACCCGATGCAGATATTTATTTTATCGATTGCTTCTGATAAAAATCATCATAATCAAAATAGCATCCATCTTTATTTCAGAAAATAAAAAAGAGGAATGGAAATATGAATTTTGATTCATTCATTTTATGAATCGATGTTTTAAGCAAATCGATTTTTTACAGCATTTTCCACATGCTAAAAAAAAATGTGAATAAAATTTTATTAAATATTTTTTTAGTTAGAGAAAATTATTTTTAATATTGTGTATGGAAATTTATTTCCTGGTACTTACTAACCCATCCATATATTAAAAAGTCTCGCGTAGTAGCGGGATTTTTTATTTCTGCAAGTTGATAATTTCACAAATATTTAATGCCCATCATCTCATAAACAAAAATGAAAGCCTCTCAATATTTTATTATTCACAAGCCATTCAATGTGCTTTCACAATTCACTTCGCAGGAAGAAAAAAAGACACTGAAAGATTTTTTCGATGTGCCGAAAGATGCGTATCCCGTTGGCAGACTGGATTACGACAGCGAAGGGGTAATCGTACTTACAAATGACAAAAAGCTTAATCATCGTTTGCTTGATCCTTCATTTGCACACGAACGTGAATATTGGGCACAGGTGGAAGGAGAGATAAATCAATATGCGGTTCACAGTTTGGAATCGGGAGTTGAGATTGCAGCAGATGGAAAACCCTTTAAGACTAAACCCTGCTTCGCAGAAAAATTTTTAACGGAGCCTCATGTTGCAGAAAGAAACCCTCCGATCCGTTTCAGGAAGAATATACCTGTGAGTTGGATAAGATTGATTTTAACTGAAGGCAAGAACAGGCAGGCGAGGAAAATGCTTGCTAAAGTAGGCTTCCCCGTTTTAAGATTGATCCGATACCGTATAGAGAACATTACCATAGATGATTTGCTGCCCGGTGAAATGCGAACGATGGGCAAAGAAGAAATTTACAGGTTGTTGTCAATAGACGATAAGAAGAAGCTTTGAACAAAACATTTTCAGCACGAAGCTCATCGCTCAAAGCTCGCAGTAAAACACATCAACTTAGAACTCTAAACTAATTGCTTATCTTTCCGCACTAAATTTCAATAAATGCTGAAATCCATGACAGGCTTTGGCCGCGCAGAACAGACCGTTGGAGGTAAAACCTTTTTAGTTGATATTAAATCGCTGAACGGAAAGCAGTTTGAATTGCAATTAAAATTGCCTGGTTTTTTAAAGCCATTCGAATTCCAGATAAGAAAATTATTATCTGAAAAATTGGGTCGCGGGAGTTTGGATTGTACCATCAGTCTGAAACAAACTGGTAATGCGAAGCCTGTCAGCATCAATACGGATCTTGCAAAAGCATATCATAAAGCGCTCGCAGAATTGTCTGCAGAGCTGAATCTTGACCCTTCGAATATTTTAAGCACGCTTGTAAAATTGCCTGAGGTGATCACTCCAACAAGCGATACGTTGTCAGATGAGGAATGGAAAGAGTTTGAAAAAGTGATCCAGTCTGCTATTGATGACCTGAACGCCCACCGGCTCGATGAGGGCAGGTCGCTTGAGCAAGATTTGTTGATGCGCATTGACAACATACGCATCCAGCAGGAGGAAGTGACCAGACTGGAACCATTGCGCCAGCAAAAAATAAAAGAAGGTATTAAAAAATTGCTGGAAGAAAATGTGGGCAAAGAAAATTACGACGACAACCGCCTTGAGCAGGAACTCGTTTACTATATTGAAAAGATAGACATCAGTGAAGAGCAGGTACGCCTGAAAAACCACCTGGATTATTTTAAGTCTATTTTGCAGGAACCCGAAGAAAGCAAAGGGAAAAAGCTTTCTTTCATTTTGCAGGAAGTGGGAAGAGAAATCAATACTACCGGCTCTAAGGCCTATGATTCAACCATTCAAAAATGTGTGGTGCTGATGAAAGATGAACTGGAAAAAGCAAAAGAACAGATATTGAATGTGCTTTGATCCGGAGTATGTGATAAGTCGTAAGCAGGAGAATCTTATTTTTGTAAAAAAATTCAGCATTGAAAAAAAAAATCTTTTTTCTTGTCCCTTTTTTCTTGTCCCTTGTCTCTTGTATTCCTGCCATTGATGTTTTTGAAAAAGATGTCACTATACCGCAACAGCAGTGGCAGAGTAGTTTTCAGCCACAGATCACATTCCACGTTACCGATACCGCTGCAAGCTATAACGTGTACCTTATAGTTCGCCACACGGATGCTTATAATTATAACAATATCTGGATAAAGGCAACTGTACAGCAGCCAGGCGATTTGAAGAGCCATAGCCAGCGTTTCAATCTTACATTAGCGACAAATGAAAAAGGCTGGATGGGAAGCGCGATGGATGATATTTACGAGCACCGCATACTCGTGCAGCCGCAAACAAAATTCCAGAAGCCCGGCGATTATCATTTCACCCTGGAACAAATCATGCGCGAAGATCCGCTGCTACATGTGATGAACGTCGGAGTAAGGGTAGAGAAGGCGAAGTAAGTTGAATAGTTAGTTGTGAATTGAAGTAGTTGACAACTATTATTTTTCAGTTACGGGCCGAACAATCTACTCTGGCAAGTCAGGAAAATCAGGTTAAAATCGTAGCCATGCCATTTAAAAAGAAAAGACTGCTTATAGCCACTTTTGTATATTGGTTTTTGCTGGTCTATATTTTTGCTGCATTGGTTTGGTGGTTTATCGCATTGCAACAGCAGAACATGCAAATGAAGGATTATAAGCTGCAGCAGTTGAAGAAAGATGATTTGGGATATGTTTCGACATCGGAACGCATCAATAAAGATGCAAACCGCAAAACAGCGCAATACATTGGCGAAGGCAGCACTTTTTTATTATTGATAATCATAGGCGCTTTGTTTGTTTATCGCGCAGTGCGCAGGCAGCTTAAACTGCAGCAACAGCAGCAAAATTTTATGATGGCCGTAACGCATGAACTGAAAACACCTATTGCGGTGACAAAGCTGAACCTGGAAACTTTGCAGCGTTATAATCTGGATGAAGAGAAGCGGCAAAAAATAATACAATCCGCCTTACAGGAAACCAACAGGTTAAATACATTGGCTACAAATATTCTGATAGCATCACAATTAGAAGGCGGGGGTTATCATTTATCAAAAGAAGAACTGGACTTTTCATCTCTGGTGCTTGCAGCAGCAAAAGATTATCAAAATCGTTTTTCTGAAAAAAGATGGCAGGCAAACATCCAGCCGGAAATCACAATCAAAGGAGATGCACTGTTGCTGCAGATGCTTATAAACAACCTGATCGAGAACGCAATAAAATATTCGCCGAAAAATGCGCAAATCACCATTGAGCTAAAGAAAGAAAATAACGCTGCGCAGTTGCAGGTCAAAGACGAAGGGAAAGGCATTGCTAATGAAGAAAAGAAAAAAATATTCGAAAAATTTTACAGGGTGGGCAGCGAGGCCACACGCACTGCGCAAGGAACGGGATTGGGCTTATACCTCTGTCGCAAAATCGCAGAAGATCATTCTGCAAATATTTCGGTCTCAGATAATACGCCGACAGGAACTATTTTTACAATAAAATTTTAATGAGCAGCGAAAAAAAAATATCCATATTGCTGGTTGAAGATGAAGAGAACCTGCACGAAGCACTCAAGCTGAATCTGGAACTGGAAGGTTATGAGGTGAGTTCGGCATTTGATGGAGTGCAGGCTTTGAAATCCATTCAGCAGGAATATTTCAATCTGATCATCCTGGATGTGATGCTTCCGGGCATTGATGGCATCAGCATTGCAGAGACAGTTCGCGTACAGAACAATGATGTGCCCATCCTGATGCTCAGTGCCAAGGACACGAGCGCCGACAGAGTACTTGGATTGAAAAAAGGTGCGGATGATTATCTCACTAAACCTTTTAACCTTGAAGAATTATTGCTGCGCATACAAAAGCTTGTAGAAAAAAACAGAAAGCTACAGGAAAAAAGCTCTGTCGGCGATGTTTATTCATTTGGCAAAAACCAAATTGATTTTAAAGCACAGGAAGCTGTGAATATCACAGGACAGCGAATACAATTGAGCAAAAAAGAAGTGATGCTTTTAAAATTACTGATTGAGAATAAGAACGAAGTGGTGACCCGGGAAAAAATCCTGCAGGCAGTATGGGGATATAATGTTTATCCTACAACCCGAACCATTGACAACTTTATCTTGAATTTCCGGAAATACTTTGAACAAGACAGCCGCAACCCGAAACACTTTCAATCTGCGAGAGGTGTGGGATACAAGTATAGTGAGTGAATTTAGTGAGTGGTCAGTAGTGAATAGGGAGTAAGGAATTATTCACTACTATACCTCATTTATATACTTAATCACCTGCTCAGCGTTGTGCAAAATATTTTCCGTGTCTGATGCATTATAATCTGGTGTATATAGATTCATCTCGCATCTGCTGAAAATATCCTGTAGCTTAAAAATATTTTCATCATCCCATCCTTTTGTTTTCAACTGAAAAGAAATATTCGATTTATTCAATTCACTGGCGGGCAAATTACACTTTGCAGAAAGCGCATCCCATAATGATCTGTTCAATTCCACATAAAATCCTTTATGATCGCCATTTTCCAGCAGGCGCTTAGCCCTGAGCAACGGGTCAGTCACTTCAGTAACGGGCATCACAGGAACGGTAATTTCCTTTTTTATATTTTCTGCAGCCATTGCTTCCTGTTTTATGTCATCCTCTTTTTTCAGAGCACTGATATTATGCCTCCACAGGAAAAAAGCCAGGAAAGAAAGAATAACTGCCGCAAAAAGCCATTCTAAGTGTTGTTGAAAGAACCCTTTCAAATCCTGAATAACGCTGCTGTTCGCATTCGATGATAAAATATTCTTAAATAGAGAGGGTGATTGCTTTTTTGCGGCTTTGGCGGTGAATTGAAATGACTGGCTTTGTAAAGTTTTATATGAGCTGCTCACCGGGTCAAAATAGGAAAACTGGACTGCAGGTATGGCAATGCTGCCCACTGATTTTGGAGTGAACACATACTCAAATGTTTTAGACCCTTTCATCGGTGCAACTGCTTTATCAATGTCTTCTTTTGCTGTTGTGTTGTAGACATTTACATTGGAAGGCCACTTTACCGGAGGCGCATCCACCACAGGCAGGTTGCCGTTTCCATGGATCGTTACTTTCAAAGTAGCAGCGTCCTGTGCGGAAATATTTTTATTTTCAATTTCTGCATCCATGCTGAAATGGCCTACAGCACCATTATAATCTGCCGGTTTATTTGTTTCTGGCAAAGGCTTTACCGTAACAGTGAGTGGTTTGCTTGTGAGTGTAATATGCTGCTGAATATCATCGCCCGTTTCACCTTCTGAAAGCTGGTCTAAAAGGTTTTGCAAAAGGCTACTACTATGTTGGTGTTTTTCTGAGGGTTTTAAAAAATGAACCGTGTTCTCCACTTCCACCTGACTCAGTTCAACGGGACCAGCCTGTAATGGTATCAATTGTGCTTTCCGGATTATGTGTACGGTGAAAGGCTTGCCATTTAAAGTTTCTACAGATGATGCATCGGAATTCGGATCCAGCATATCATAAACGCTGAAGCCGTTCAGCGAAGGCTGTTTTGTAACTCTTGATTCAGATCGCAACCTTGAGTACAATTTATAAGTCACAACTATCGGCTCGCCCACATAACAACTGTTTTTATCAACCAGCGCTTTAACAAACAGATTCTTCTTTGTTTTCTCAACAATATTTTCTCCGGGCCTTAAAATATATTCCCTGTTATCAGCTATGGGATCTCGATCGGGCAATGATGGCTGCAGCATGGGACTAATGCTGTTGGTGCTGCCCGTGCTATTAGTGTTCACTTCGACACTTACCGGATTAGATCGCATCTGTTTGCCATCAACTTCTGCTAAAGCACCTTGTATAGTGAATTTTCCTGTCTTTACTGGTTGCAATATAAAAGATACGGCTTTGTACTGCGACATGTTGCCATTCACAATGCTCATGCCACTGGATTGCATCGGCCCTTCAACAATATGAAAATCGGGGAAAGAAGGCGGCGCAAGATGCTCAATCTGTTTGGCATTCTCTACCACAAACTCCACCTGTATGTAATCGCTCCTGCCAATTTCCTTGCTGCTGATGATAGTCGTGAATTTGACCTGTGCATAAGCAGGCATAGCAAAGGAAACCAAAAGAAAAAAAGCAGCAAACTGAAAACGTAAAATTCGAACGATGGCAATAAAATTTAGTTGTTTACAATTCATAACGACACCTCATTTTCATCACTTGTACAAATATAAAAAATGAAGGCTAAGGAAGTTCATACGGGAAGGGTTAAAAGGCAGTTAAGGTTTATAAATCTCCCAACTGCGGTCGCAAAATAATATCTTCTACGGTTGCCTGCGGCGATAGTTGTGAACATGCATAAATCATATCCGCAATATCCTTCACTTCCATAATCCTTTTTTCATCAATGCCACTGCCAACCCATGAATCCGTATAAACAGCACCGGGATAAACTGCCGTAACTTTAATGAAATGGGGTTTCAGTTCTTCACGCAAATTTTTTGCGAACCCTGCTAATGCAAATTTGCTGATACTATAGGACCCGCCGTTTGCATAAGCTTTCAAAGAAGCGATGGAGCACATATTAAATATATGCCCTCTTGAGCCTGACGAAAGATCCTGCTGCATCATTTTTGGAAGCAACGCTCTTGTCAAATGATATGCACTGTACAAATTTGTTTCAATCATTTGTTCAAGGGTATTCTCTTCTTCGTCATATATATTCCCTGGCAGGAACGTTCCTGCATTATTGACCAATATATCAATTGAGATGCCCAGCCCCAATAGCCATCCACCAAACGCTTTGGCTTTTTCTTTCAGGCTCAAATCAAACGCCTTCGCTTTAATTGCAACAGCAGGATATTTTGTTTGCAATTCCTCCATCGCTTTGTACAACGCCAGTTCGTTTCGCGAAGTCAGGTAAAGATGATAGCCATTCGCGGCAAATTTTTCTGCGATCGCCTTCCCCAATCCTCTTGATGCGCCAGTGATGATAATATTCCCCTTTGTCACGGAATTTTGAAACTCCATATTGAAAGCATTTGTTCTGTAATTTGCAACATCTGTATGAATAAAAAAATAAAACCGCCGGAAAGAGTCATCGGAAAATACAAGCATCTTTTTTTTGACTTAGACCATACACTTTGGGACTTTGATGCCAATAGTAAACTAACACTGATTGAACTATATGAGTCGCTCAATCTGCAATCAAAAGGAATTTATGATTTCAATCTGTTCTATAATAATTATTTGGTTCACAATGATAAACTATGGGAACGCTATCGAAATGGTTTTATCAAAGTGGATGAATTACGCTGGAAAAGAATGTGGCTGACATTGCTTGATTTTAAAATCGGCGACGAAACGCTGGCGAGAGAAATGGGAATCAAATTTCTCGATTTGCTGCCAACCAGAAAATTGTTATTTCCCTATACAGTTGAGATACTGGAATATTTATCAGGGAAAAATTATCGGCTTCATCTGATCACAAATGGTTTTGAAAAAACACAGCACAGTAAACTGAAGAATTCAGGCATTGATAAATATTTTGCTGAAGTCATTACTTCCGAAAGCTCCAATAGCCTAAAACCCCACAAGGAGATTTTTGAATATGCATTTGCAAAAACAGGTGCACTTAAGGAACAGAGCATTATGATTGGTGATAGCATTGAGGTAGATATACAAGGAGCGATAAATGCAGGGATTGATCAGGTATATGTGAACCATATTAATGGGACAACAACGATTGGGCCAACATACACTATATATTCTTTGAAAGAGTTGGAAGATATTTTTTGAGAAACAATAACAACATTCAATTTCTTATGGAGAGCTCAGGGTTATGCTATTTACCATTCACAACTCACCACTCCGCCAGCACAGTGACCCCGCCCTGAACAACCTGATTGATCTGAACATTTACTTTTGTTCCTGGCGGCAACAGCACATCCACTCTGGAGCCAAATTTGATAAAGCCCATCTCTTGACTCTGTTCCACTTTCTGCCCAACGCTCAAATAATTCACAATGCGCTTTGCAAGCGCACCGGCAATTTGCTTTACTAATATTTCTCCCTTGTCATTTTTTATCACCACGCTGTGCCGCTCATTTTCTGTGGATGATTTTGGATTCCAGGCAACCAGGTATTTACCCTTGTGGTATCTGTTGTATACTACTTCTCCGCTCACGGGGTTTCTGTTCTGGTGCACATTGGCCGGGCTCATGAAAACGGACAACTGCAAGCGCTTATCATGAAAATATTCTCTGTCAGTGATCTCTTCTATTACCACTACTTTGCCATCGGCAGGGCATACAATAAGATTATTCCCTGTAGTTAATTTTCTATTGGGCACGCGGAAAAAAGAAACCAAAAAGAGCACAAGCGCCAGTGTTGCGATAAAAATAACCCAGCTAATCCATGGGTAGTGAAAGCTGATAAAATAAAAAGATGCAAGGTTGATGAATGCAAAAACAATAACACTGATCGCAATGGTTTTGTATCCCTCTTTATGTATAGTCATTATGAAAAGGAATTGAAATGCAAATGTAAGAAATGAAGCTCCTTTATATTTCACACTGAAAAAACAAAAGATACAATGAACACAATGCTAAACGCTGTTCTCATTATATTCTTTGTGGTTGTTGTGTGAAATAACGTTTAATTCATGAACAGAATAATGCACAACCACACAAAAGGTGTTGCTACCAGCAATGAATCAAAACGGTCCAGAAAGCCGCCATGGCCGGGCATTATATGCCCGCTATCCTTGACATCCGCCATACGCTTCAATTTGCTCTCAAGCAGGTCGCCAAAAGTTCCTGAGACGGATGCAACACCAGCTATGGCCATCAACTGCAAAATAGACTGCCAGTCTTTGTCGGCATTTATGAAAAAGCCAAAAATGCCAACGACAAGGATTGAAAGAATGATGCCCCCGACTGTGCCTTCCCATGTTTTTTTTGGCGAAATCTTTGTGAGCGGCGTTTTGCCGATGAATGAGCCGACAATGTAAGCCATCGTGTCATTGATCCAAATAGAAGCGACAATCAGCATAACGAACATTTTACCGATGAAATCTCCTAAAAAATCGCTATCGAAACGGCTACGCAGATTGGTGAGCAATCCCCAGCTTAATGAAATGTACAACAATCCAAAAACCGATATCATCAGGTATTTGAAATTCACTTTTCGCCAGAAAATAATTTCGAGTACTGGTATCGAGAACAAAATAATCAGGCCAGCCCAATAACCAATCTTGTGAAGCGAAAAATTGAAAATCTGGTAAGAACTTCCGGTGAAAAAAAACATCAGGCACCAACCCGCAATGATGACTCCATATTTGTGCACGAATGTTATTCCCGAATATCCTTTATCAATCTGCCCCACTAATTTCTGATACTCGACCCAGCAACCAAAATGGATAACGGAAAACAAAATAAAAAAACTCCAGAAATTCCAGAGCAGGCCAGTAAGCATTACGGCTGCAAAAATAAGCGCAGTGAGCGCACGCATCCTGAAAACTTTTATGTTGAGCGCCATGCAGGAAGATTATCAATAAAGGTATCTGAAAAAATATTTAATGAACCAAAAAAATACTATGCAATAAACTGATTATGCTCATTCACTTTTTCCATTTCATATATTTTCGGATAAGTAACCGTTGACTGCCTGCGCAAGAAATATAATAATCCAATCACTATAGCACCGCTTATTAAAGCAGCATAGACGGGGACGGAAGGATTTTCACTAATCATTTTAGGATAATAGAGCACAGCAACGACTTGAATCGCATTATTTAAAAAATGTGCGATGATATTTGGCCATAAGCTGTTACTGTACCAAAACAATGCGCCTAATAGTATGCCCAGGAACATACGGGGAAGAAAGCCTTCAAACTGCATGTGGAAAGCAGAAAATAAGGCCGCTGTTATTGTGATCCCTGCCAACGGGTTTTTGAAAGCATAAATCAAAATACGCTGCAGACAACCGCGGAAAAAAACCTCTTCACATATAGCAGGTAGCAAGGCAACTAATAGGATATTGACGATAATATCTGACGAATTACTCACTTTCAAAAATGCTTCCATTTGTTTGCCTGCCTCTTTTTCTGAATCAATCATCCACTTAGCCAGAGGGATGTGTTCATTCAACTCGCCAAGCCATCCGACAAATGGGAAAGAGCAAAAAATGATAACAATTGCGAGCAAATAGAAACTAATTTTTTCTTGTTTCCTGAATCCTAAAAAGTAAAATTCCCTGAAGCGGAAAGTCATAAGCGAAAATGCAATAGCAGGTAATAAAAAAATGGTGATGGTTGAAATTCCCTGCACTAATTTTAATACACTGACAATTTTTGGATCACTATAGTTTATGTTTTTCAGATCCGTTACAATTACCCCTTTCGAGATTAAAATAACAGAACCAGCCAATGCAGTAACAACGAAAGCCCCGGCAAGCGTCAGAATAAGCACCGCGAGTTGAGACCATGGTGAATGTATTCGAAGATAACTTCTCATTATTAGTTTAAACGATTAGTTTGTAAATTTGTTTTTTGCTGCAAAGCGGCAGGGATAAGTGTTGCAAGATACGCGATAGAAATGGATCGGTTCTTTGTCGCTTATCCATTCATCAAATAAATCAGCGATGCCCGTTAAGATTGGTAACATAGAACTTCCTGAATTCCCTTTATTGCTTGCCCCTATGGAAGATGTGAGCGATCCGCCGTTCCGGGCTGTATGCAAAGACAATGGCGCAGACCTGATGTACACCGAATTTATCAGCAGTGAGGGCCTGATACGTGATGCCATCAAGAGCCGACGCAAGCTGGATATTTTTGATTACGAGAAACCTGTTGGCATACAAATTTTTGGAGGCGATGAAGAAAGCCTTGCGCTGGCTGCAAAAATTGTGGATGTCACCAATCCGGATCTGCTCGATATCAATTTTGGTTGCCCGGTAAAAAAAGTAGCGTTGAAAGGAGCGGGGGCGGGTGTTCTGAAAAATTTAGATCTGATGGTTCGGTTAACCGATGCCGTTATTAAAGCAACCTCATTACCTGTGACTGTTAAAACGAGATTAGGCTGGGATGACAACACCAGGAACATTGAAGAAGTCGCTGAGCGTTTGCAGGATATAGGCATTAAGGCACTTGCAATCCACGGACGCACGCGTACACAAATGTACAAGGGCGAAGCGGACTGGACGTTGATTGGCAAGGTGAAAAACAATCCGCGCATCACCATTCCGATTTTTGGCAATGGCGATATTGACAGCCCCGAAAAAGCACTCGAATATAAAAATCGCTATGGTATTGATGGAATTATGATTGGCCGGGCTGCCATTGGCTATCCATGGATTTTTGACGAAATAAAATATTTTTTGAGAACAGGAGAACATTTATCCCCACCAACTATTGACCAGCGCATTCAAATTTGCAGAAAACATTTATATAAATCTGTGGAGTGGAAAGGACCGATTGTGGGTGTAAATGAAATGCGCCGGCATTATGCGAATTATTTAAAAGGGTTGCCTAATATCAAAGAGTATCGCAACAAATTAGTTACGCTGAAGACCGCTGAAGAAATTGATTCAGTGTTGGGTGAAGTTGTTGAAACATACGCCGGCTTTGAGTTTCAACATAATGTAGTGGAACTGATCAACTATCATGAAAAATGTCCGGTGGAGTGAGTGCAAAAGCCACAGATTCACAGATTGGGTTATTGAAATTTAATTATGCTTACGAAAATTGAAAAATCTGTGGCAGAATATTTATAGCTTTTGTGTGAAATTTTCCAGGTGATCAGTGTAAACCTTGGCTCTTTTTTCTGCAAAATAATCTGCACTTAACATGATTGCAGACTGCACGGCAAGTGCGATGCCCAAACCGAACCAAAATGATTTTTCTTTGTCGCCACTAAAATAAAATATCAACGCGATACCGGTAATCGTCAGTGCAATCTCAACCCATTTGTAAATAATAAAATTTGCGTTCACAGTTTTCATTCTTGGCAATTCTTCATTTTTTAATTTCCCGCTGTTCATATCTAAACCGTACACGCAATCTATCCGCTGGTTATCGCTTGTTGAATAAACCGTGTAACCAACAACCAGTTGGATTAATCCAATTGCTAATAAAGGTATGGCTGCGCCTTTATACAAATTTTTTTTCAAGAAGAGATAAAATGAGATAGCGAGCAAAATCGCAATCACGCCAATGATCAGGAAAAAAATGCTTTCCTGTTTTTCAGCGAAGAAATACTTTTCGATGTCAGTTTTGGTGAACATATTATAGGAGCAAAAATTACATGGCTATTTACCCTGAAGGTAGCGTGCAATTTTCAAGACTAAAAACCTTGGGGAAAATCTGCTTCCGAACACGAGCAATTTGCTTTTCAAACCATGGATGGCAACTACTTTCCCATCCATCATGGCTTTGTAACCATATTCAGCCACTTCTTTTGCTGTCGGTAATTTTTTTCCTTTCACCAGCTTGGATTCTTCCATGGCCGCTGCTTTTTGAAAACCGCTTTCAGTAGCACCAGGGCACAGTGCAGTTACCGTAACTCCGGTTCCTTCCAGTTCATTGGATATAGCCTCAGAAAAATGCAGCACGTATGATTTGGTGGCTGCATACACACTCATTGTTGGCACCGGCTGAAATGCCGCTGTGGAAGCCACATTCATGATCTTGCCGAATTTGCGCTGTTCCATTCCTGGCAAGAATAACCTAGTAAGGTATGTAAGCGTTGTGATATTCAGGTTGATCATTTGCTCCTGCTTGCTAAAGTCACTGTCTGCGAAAAAACCAAAGTCTCCGAAGCCTGCGTTGTTAATGAGATAATCAATTTTGAGATTGCCCTGCTCACAAAAATCGAATACTTCTTTTGCCGAATGATAGTCGCTAAGATCTTTTGGCAACACATAAACTGAAATGCCTTGTTGTTTCAGTTCCTCAGAAAGTGCTTTCAATTTGTTCTCATCGCGTGCAACAAGAATTACATCTGTTTTATTCCTGGCAAATATTCTTGCAAGCTCAAGCCCGATGCCACTTGAGGCGCCGGTTATCAATGCGGTTTTCATGATTGTGTTGTTTAAGATTACTGCCACGAAAATACAGAGGTTATGAGAAGCTTTTATATACCATTAATGATTCACATTTACCCTATTGAAGTGCTTTCCTGACTTCCTCACTGTCAGGGCTAACTGAAGAATCGAAATAACCCAAAAGCACTCCGTTTTCATTCACCAGATATTTGGAGAAGTTCCATTTAGGCTGCTGATCGTTCCAGCCATTCAGCTTCGCATCACTAAGCCATTTGAAAATATCATTTTGCCCAGGCGATTTTATCACTGTGCTTTTTTTTGCAAGCGGAAATGTGACTCCAAAATTAACTTTACAGAAGTGGGCAATCTTGTCGTCATCGTCTTTTTCCTGCTCACCAAAATCATTAGCTGGGAAACCAATTACTACCAGCCTGTCTTTATTTGCCTCGTACAACGCTTCCAGATCATTGTACTGGGGTGTATAGCCGCAATCGGATGCGGTGTTCACAAACAATATTTTTTTCCCTTTCAATGATGAGAGGGACAGACTATCTCCATTATTCAGCGGAACTTTGAGTCCATAAAGCGATTGTAAAGGCTGAATATTTTTTTCATTCACCAGCATCTTATTGTTTTTATTTTTAAGGTTAGTAGCCCACAACAGAAACGGGTACACTGCTTTTAAGATTTTTTGCCTTCCTGTCATATTTTTTGAATTACTGTTTACGGCTTGAACATACACTGCGAAAATGGCTATTGATATCAAGAGAACAACAAGTATTCTTTTTGGTTTACTATATCTGCTTTTTCTTGTCATTTATTTGTCGAAAATCATTTAATGAACCATTTGAGAATTTTCAGTTTGCCTTTGAATGGCGGATATTTTATGGATGGGTCGAACCATAGCGGCGTTTTCATGACAGGTTTTGCATGGGTGAAAGTATCGAATGTGCTTTTGCCATGATATGCGCCGATGCCACTGTTGCCAATGCCGCCAAATGCAATATGATGGTTCGTAAAATGCCAGGCAGTGTTATTGATGCAGCCACCCCCGAAAGGCACAGATTCAATCCATTCTTTTTCTTTTTTTGTATCAGCAGTAAACAAATAAAAAGCCAACGGGTTTGGATTATGGCGGATGATTGACAATGCTTCTTCTTTTGAACTGAAACTAAGCACAGGCAGTATTGGCCCGAAAATCTCTTCCTTCAGCAGCGGTGCATCTAACGGCACATTTTCTATAATTGTTGGCTCGATAAAGAGTTTTGATTTATCATGCTGCCCGCCGCATATTATATTGCCATCTGATAAATAGCTTACCAGCTTTTCAAACCTTTTTTCATTGATAATTTTCCCGAAGACTTCGCTCTCCATTTTATTTGTACCATAAAACAAATTGATTGTCTCTTTTAGCTTTTCTAAGAATTTGATTTTAATACTTTCATGAACAAGCACATAATCGGGTGCAATGCAGGTTTGGCCGGCATTCAAAAATTTACCTAATACGATACGCCTGGCAGAGACAGCTATATCCGCATCATTTTCTACCACTGCCGGGCTTTTTCCCCCAAGCTCTAATGTGACAGGCACTAAGTCTTTTGCCGCCAACTGATAAATAATTTTCCCCACCGGGATACTGCCAGTGTAAAAAACATGATCGAAACGAAAAGACTGCATCATTGCTGGAATAACTTCTCCACCATCACCCTGCACCAGGATTACATATTCCTGTAAAAAAACTTGTGAGATAATTTTTTCAATAACAGAAGCAGTGGCAGATGCAAACTCAGACGGCTTCAGTACTGCGCAATTACCACCTGCAATAGCGCCAATCAATGGTATCAATAATAGTTGAAAAGGGTAATTCCATGGGGAAATAATCAGCACAACGCCCAATGGATCGCGGTAAATTTTGCTCGATGAGGGAAGGTTCACTAAGTCGGTACCAGCATATTCCGGCTGCATCCATTTTCTCAGGTGTTTTAAAGCAGTATTGATTTCTGCAAGCAACAGGCCCAGTTCAGTTGCGTAAGCTTCTTCGCGGTTCTTTTTTAAATCTGTATAAAGCGCTGCATAAATTTCTTCCTCATGCTGGAGCACGGCACGCTTTAGCTGCAGCAACTGCATTTTGCGGAACTCATAAGAACGCGCAGCTCCACTTTCAAAATATTTGCGCATTGATTCAAGAGAAAAACTGCCCATGCAAAAAGGTATGAAGCATGTAATTTAGCATAAACCGCTATAAAATTTTTAACTTAGACTTCATAAAAAATCTTTAATACAGATTGCACAGGTTTTCCCGGCAGATTTTGATTTGGTTAATCATCTGAAAAATTATGACCGACGAATATTATATGCTGCAGGCAATCAAAGAAGCCCGCAAAGCTTTTGAGATTGGCGAAGTGCCCGTTGGCGCATTGATAGTGATGAATGGAAAGATCATTGCCCGCGGGCACAATCAGGTAGAGAAACTGAACGATTCCAGTGCGCACGCAGAGATGATTGCGCTTACTTCCGCATTCAGTTTTTTAGGAAGCAAATATTTGCCAGAAGCTACGATATATGTTACAGTTGAGCCGTGCCTGATGTGCGCAGGAGCCTTGTACTGGAGCAAAATCGGACGTGTAGTGTATGGCGCCGACGATGAAAAAAATGGCTACAAGAAATATGTCATACCGCTTCCTTCGATTGAGCAGGCAGGCGTGGGTCCCTGGCCTTTCCATCCAAAAACTCAATTGACAAAAGGCGTTTTGAAAGAAGAATGCGCCATGTTGATGAAAGAGTTTTTCAAGACGAGGAGATGATCTTTTAAACAGTTACCATTTCGATTTCATATTCTTAATAATTGTAAGCATACCGACACAGCAATCCTTTGATCCCGCTGCTTCATCTTTTCCTAATCCCAATTAATAATTCTTTTGTTTGGTTCAATTTGAGGAATAGTTTACCCTCTCTCTATGATTTTATTTCCTCATCCCGCAATGGCATTTGTTTTGAGCAATCAACTTATGAACCGTAAATTTGTTCTCCTTTACAATATCAATCAATTTTAAATCAAATATTATGGCATTCACATTACCCGCGCTTCCTTATGCGCACGATGCATTAGAGCCTTACATTGACACGACGACGATGCAGATACATCATGGCAAGCACCATCAGGCCTACGTTGATAACCTGAACAAAGCAGTTGCCGGCACGCCCAATGAAAACAAATCGCTTGAGGAATTAGTTAAGAGTGCAGGCAGTATCAGCCCTGCTGTGCGCAACAATGGGGGAGGCCACTGGAATCATAGTTTTTTCTGGGAGATATTGGCACCCAAGGCAGGAGGGGCTCCTTCAGGCAATGTAGCAGAGGCAATCAACGCAGCATTTGGCTCATTCGATTCCCTGAAAGAAAAACTGAACGCAGCAGGTGTCGGCCGCTTTGGTAGCGGTTGGGCATGGCTGATAGTAAAAGATGGCAAGCTGGAAATCTCATCCACACCAAACCAGGACAATCCACTAATGGATATTGCTGAAGTAAAAGGCTCACCTATATTAGGCGTGGACGTATGGGAACATGCCTACTACCTGAAATACCAGAACCGCCGGGCAGAATACCTTGGTGCATTCTGGAACGTTGTGAACTGGGCTAAAGTTGCTGAGCATTTTGCAAAAGCTTCCAAATAAACCAGATTTTAAAAAATTTTATGTTACTTGCAATCCCGGCACTCATTGCCGGGATTTTGTTTTAAAATAAGTTTATGAGGAAAATAAAAATTATCGCAGCAATAGCGTTCATCACACTCATTTCTTCCTGCGCTTCGCACAGCAAAAAAATAATTGTGTACGCAAGCAATGATATACAAGTTGATGAGGGCCAGAAAAATATCACCGTCACCGAGGGAACTACACATCATGAGAAAACGCTGGAGTTCAGCGGCAGTGACCCGGTGACACTGAATGTAACATCACCCGGAGGCAAGTTTACTTTGCAGGCAACAGACGATGGCTTATATATTGCTAATCTGAAACCTGATACAGTTGTGGGGAGCTATCAGCATATCGGTGCTGATAATGGCACTGTAAAAATCACAGCAGAAGGCTTGCAATCCAGGATTGACAGTTTAAGAAAGCTGATAGCAGATTCCAACGTGAATGCAGCAAATAAAAATTATTTTATCAAGCCAGGCACCATCGCTAAAATAACTGCAGAGACCAAAGCAAAAGTGTTCGGGCCATTTACTACTATCCCTTCAGGGTTTGATGCTGCCACTGTGCCGGAGATTTATAAATTTTATACAGTGAGGGAAGAAAGGGAAATCATTGAGAAACTAACGCAGATGAGCAGGTGAAAAAAACAGAAAACGGAGGAAGGGAGATTGTCAATTTTTTCTAAATTATTATTTTATGGCACCGGATCATAGCCATGCCCGCCCCAGGGATGGCAGCGTGAAATCCTTTTGATGGCAAGCCATAATCCTTTAAAAATCCCATGTTTTTTTAATGCTTCTACAGCATAATGCGAGCAGGTAGGAGTGAAGCGGCATTTAGGCCCCAGCAAAGGCGAAATGATCCACTGATACAGTTTGATGAGCGCTATGAAAGGCAGGCTAAGTATCTGCAGCACTGTTTTCATGAACAATATTTATAAGCTTTTGTAAAATTAGCCCAATCTTTTCTTTAACGATGATATATTCCGGGAGCTCTTTTCCGGTGTAAATAAAGAACACGGCAAGCTGCTCTTTTCTTTCATTCAGCAGATCATGCAAGCTCTGGTTTTGCAGGCGATAACTTTCTCTTGCAAGCCTTTTGATTCGGTTTCGGTCAACCGCTTTCTTGAAATTCTTACTGCTGACCCCGATGCCGAACTGAATAGTGAATGGGGAGTGGCGAGTAGTGGGTGTTTTGGCTTGATGCGTATAATAGACACGGAATGGGAATGCGGCAAAGCTTTTTCCCTGCCTGAACAATTGCTCTATCAGCTTGCGGCTTTTGAGCCTTTCGTTTTTCCCTAAAGTAAATTGTTTGCTGATACCGATATATTTAAAAAAATAGCTCCGGCAAAAACCAGAGCTATAAAATTATTATAATCTAAATAAACCTTTGACCTGGTCTATTTCAATTTCGATTCGTCAGAAATAGTCAATTTTTTACGGCCTTTCCTGCGGCGGCTTGCCAGCACCTTGCGGCCATTGGCGGTCTGCATGCGCTTGCGGAAACCATGAACGGTCTTGCGGCGGCGCCTGTGCGGTTGAAATGTGCGTTTCATCTTTATTTATTTTACTAACCCGGTTTAAAAATGCCTGTGAGAAACAGGTTCTGTCAGATCCAAACTGCGGGCCACCATGCCCGAAGCGTGAAAGGTCGGCAAAGGTAGATGAATAATTTTATATTTTCAGTCGAACAGCTATATTTTTTCTACAGGCTTGCATGGGCAGACTTGACAGGTTTGCCATAAAAAAAAGCAGCGTGCCTGTCAAAGTCTTCGGTTGAATCAGTAGTATAAAAAGAGATATGCCCGCTTTTGCTGCATTTACTTTCTATTTCCGGATGGCGATGCAGGTAATCAACGAGGCTATCCGCGACAATCTCGCCCTGTGAGATGATGGAAATGCCCTGAGGAAGCAGTTTTTCTATCTTATCTTTTAGAAGCGGATAATGCGTGCAGCCGAGCAAAACTGTGTCGATGGCACTGCTTTTCTGAAATAAGCTATCGAGGTATTCTTTCACAAAATAATCCGCACCAGGGCCATTGTGCTCATTGTTCTCTATCAATGGGACCCACATGGGGCATGCCTGCTGAAAAACGTTCACTGACGGAAAGAATTTTTTTATTTCAACCAGATAAGATTCAGATTGTACTGTTCCCGTGGTTGCCAATATGCCAACATGGTTTGTTGTGGTGAACCTGCCAATGATCTCTGTAGTCGGGCGGATCACGCCCAAGACCCTTTTTTCGGGATCTATTTTGGGAAGATCGTTCTGCTGGATAGTTCGTAAAGCTTTTGCTGATGCCGTGTTACATGCAAGGATCAAGAGCGGGCAGCTCTTCCTGAAAAACCATTCCACGGATTCTAACGTGTACCTATATACGCTTTCAAAGGAACGCGTGCCATAAGGCGCTCTTGCATTATCGCCGAGGTAAATAAAATCATATTGCGGAAGCCGGGCGGCTATTTCTTTTAAAACAGTCAGGCCGCCGTAACCAGAATCAAAAACGCCGATGGGTTGTAAAGAGGGCATTATACAAAAATAAAAAACGCCACGCATACTGCGTGGCGCAAAAGATATAACTCAAGATTCAATTTATTTAAGCCCCAGCTTTTTCTTTACCAGGGGCAGCAGATCATCCGCAAGCGGATATGCATACAGTGCTTCTTTCTGGAACACGTAAGTATAACCATTTTCCTTTGCAACAGTCTGTATCACATCAAGCGCCTTTTTTTGAACAGGCGTAATCAGTTCCTGCTGTTTTTGCTGCAGTTGCTCCTGTGCTTGTTGCTGATAGCCGGTAACTTTCAGGTAAAGCTCATTCAATGTTTTCCTCTTCAATTCGATCTGAGCTTTGGTGTATTTTAATGTGTCTTTTGAACTCAGGAGGCTATCCTGTTCATTAAATTCTTTTTTCAGGTCTTCAAAGTTCTGGCCAAGCGCATTGCGGTAATCCTGTATGGCAGTATCTGCTTTTTTATATTCCGGCATGGAAGGCAGGAACTCAGCAAGGCTCACATAACCTATTTTCGTTTGTGCTTTCGCGTTCGTGTTCATTAATAAAAGGCCAGCGGCCAATAGCGCCATTGAAACAATCTTTTTCATTTTTTTAATGTTTGTGTTTAGATGCAACATGCAAAGCTCAGGGTTGTTGATATTCGTTTTAAATTTTTATAATAACCGATAACAAATTGTTGACAGGGTTAAAAAAGGTTTTATTTTATGCCCAATTCTTTCAGCACATCCTCGCTCTTATCCAATTTTGGGTCGGCAAAGATAACGGTAATTCCTTCACTTTTATCCAAAATAAAGTCATACATCCTGTTAATGGCAATTTTTTGTATGGCATTATAGACCTTGTCCTGAATGGGCTTTACGAGCTCCTGTCTTTTTTTGAACAGGTCTCCTTCAAACCCAAAGCGCCTGCGCTGCAAATCCCTCACTTCTTTCTCCCTGTTGTATATCTCATCTTCTCTTTTCTTTTTCAAGTCATCGCTGAGCATCACCTGTTCCGCTTCGAAGTCTTTATACATTTTATTCAGGATTTCCTGCTTGTCATCAATTTCCTTTTGCCACATTTCGCTGGTCTGGTCCAGTCTTTTTTGGGCATCTGTGTAGTCCGGCATCTTGCCTAAAATATATTTCGTATCAACAATCGCATATCGCTGTGCCCGGCCTGCAGATGCAAAAAGGCAAGCTGCCAGTGCGAGAAGGAATATTTTTTTCATCAGTCAATAGTTTTAGAACAGGAAATTTAGCGATTATTGTGGTTCAAAACCCAGCATAAATGTAAACCTGCTCGCATCTTTAAGAGAGCCATTTTGAATCCTGTCGAGCCCTATGCCATAATCGAACCCAAGCAAGCCAAACATAGGAAGGAAGAAACGCAGGCCTACACCTGTGCTCCTGCGCAACTGGAACGGATTGTAGGAGGTATAATCGAACCATCCATTGGCTGCTTCAAAAAATGCCTCACCATAAATTGTGCTGCTGGGGTTGGTAACAAAGGGATAGCGCATCTCCAGCGTGTATTTATTGAATATGATAAAGAACTGCTGAGAAGCTTGCTGATCCGGGTTCACTTTCGGGTCAGAGTTCTGGTAAACCGGATAACCTCTCTGGGAGATGATCTCATAACCTAACAGGCCAAAATTATTGGTAAGCCCGGCGTCGCCCAACTGAAAGCGCTCGAACGGAGAGAATGCCAGGTTGCTGTTGTAGCGGCCCATAAAGCCATATTTCACTGAAGCTTTCAGCACAAATTGCCTTGTTTTATCTGCGCCCATTGCCTTGCCAATAGGTATGTACCAGTCATAATTGAACCTCCATTTATGATATTCCGGAAGCTCAAAGCTTTGCGTCGGGGTAATGTTCGGATCGAGTAATGACCATGGGGGCGTGAGCTGAACACTCAGCAGCAGATCAGATCCCTGGCGGGGGAAAGTCGGCTGGTCGAGCGAATAGCGGCTGAGGGCAATTTTAGCGCTCAGGTTTTTAGAATGCCCATTGCGGAAAGCGGTAGAGAACAACGAATAATTTGTGAGGTCGTACTGCACAAAGCTCAGCGAATAAGTGAGCGTGAAATAATCATCCGGCCATTTGAGTCTTGTGCCCAAGGCTATTGTGGCACCCACATTTTTCAACGAATTGCTGTCGCTGTACTTGTAGGTGCTGGTGGCATAATTGTAACCACCTGTGCGGAACACACTGCGGTACAAACTAAAAGTGAGCGAATTATTCTTTTTGCCGCCAAACCATGGCTCCGTGAAAGATGCATTGTAAGACTGGTATGCCTTGCCGTTGGACTGGATGCGCAGGCTCAGTTTCTGCCCATCGCCTGTTGGTAAAGGATCCCAGGCTGATTTTTTCCATATTTGTTTGATGGAAAAGTTATTAAAGGAAACACCCACTGTCCCGGTCAATCCGATGCCACCGCCCCATCCTGCTGAAAGCTCCAACTGGTCGGCGGATTTTTCTTCCACGCTCCAGTTGATGTCCACTGTGCCATCTTCCTGGTTTGGTACCGGCACGGGGGTTACTTTTTCCTGGTTGAAAAATCCAAGATTCACGATATCGCGCTGAGAACGGAGCAGGTCGGTGCGGCTGAATTTTTCGCCGGGGATGGTCCTTAGCTCCCTTCTGATAACATATTCCTTTGTCTTTTCATTGCCGGAGATGGTGACATTCTTAATGGTTGCCTGCGGGCCCTCGACCATGCGTATCTCAAAATCAATGGTATCGTTGTACACTGCAGTCTCTACGGGGTCTACATGAAAAAACAGGTAGCCATCATCCTGATACAATCCATTGATATCTCCGCCTTCGGCAGATACGCGCAGACCTAATTTTTTATTCAGGATATCCAGGTTATAGACATCTCCTTTTTTGATGCCCATCACAATATTCAATATCGAATCGGGGTATTTCGTATTCCCTTTCCAGCTTATGTTGCCAAAATAATATTTGTGCCCTTCATTCACTTTAATGTCAATATCCATCTGCCCTTTCTTGTTGTAATATTGTGTGTCGGCAACGATAGTGACATCGCGATAGCCCATTGAATTATAATAATCAATCACATTTTGTTTGTCGTCCGCATATTTTTTTGCATTGAATTTAGAGCCGCTGAACAGTTTGAACCTGAAGTAAGGGTCTAAAATTTCTTTTGTCTGGGAGAACGAAAGAAAGCCCCAGTTGTAGAGATATTTTTTAAAATCTATGGTTTTGCGCGGGCCGTAGGTGCTGGTGTCCCGTTCGGGGAAAATGGTGATATGCGTGAGCTCTTTTGTATCTTTCAACTGGCTTTTCAGCTTGTTATCCGAGAAGGCATCGTTACCAAAAAAGCTGATCTCATTGATGTGCACTTTCTGGCCTTTCTGGATATTGAACGTGAGGGTCTCTGAATTGGCCGATGAAGCGTCTTTCACTTCGCTGGTATTTACCACTACGCTCTGGTAGCCTTTTTCAGAATAATATTTCTGGATATAGTCAATAGCGGAGCGTTTCATGTTCTCAGTGACCACGCGGCCTTTTATGAGGCCTGTTTTTGTCACCAGGTCATCGGATTCGGATTTGGTCGCCCCTTTGAAATAGAAATTGGTGAGGCGGGGCTTTTCCGAAACGTTTATCTCGATATAAATATCATTCCCTGACAGCTTTGTGATATAAATGGCGATATTGGAAAAAAGGTTTTGCTTCCAGAGGTTGTTGATGGCTTTGCTGAAATTATCTCCTCCGGGAATGACAACTTTGTCGCCAACGGTGAGGCCGGAAATGGATGTGAGCAGGGCTTCGTCGAGGTATTTTGTGCCTGCGATCTTTATTCCTGCGATGGTATATTCTTTAGAAACCTTAGAATTTGACAATGCCAATAAATCGGGGTCCACTGAGACCGGATGCGTGGTGTCGGTTACCTGAGCGTAAGCAGTGTTGTTGGTTAAAAGTAAGCAGCAAGAAAAGAAAAGAACACAAATCAGTAAACTTCGTAACATCCAGTCGGTTTTTTAGAGCGGCAAATTAAGTTGATTAATTAAAAGTGTTTGTTAAAAAACAGCTACAACAAGGCATTTCACGGTTTTATTTGTTATTGGAGGTGTTTTCGGAATGTGCTTCCTGTTTCAGTTGCTCGCTGGTTTTGCCAAAACGGCGTTCCCTGCCCTGAAAATCAAGAATGGCATCGTACAATTTTTCTTTCCTGAAATCCGGCCATCTCACATCAGTAAAATATAATTCGGTATAGGCCATCTGGTAAAGCAGGAAATTGCTGATGCGAAATTCCCCGCTTGTCCTGATCATGAGTTCCGGATCCGGGAAATCGCGGGTACACAGGTAATGGCGGATCGTTTGCTGATCCACCGATGCCGGGTCCAGACTGCCGTTTTTCACGTCTATGGCTATGCGCTTGATGGCATCTGCGATTTCCCAGCGGCTGCTGTAGCTCAGGGCCATGATCAGGTGAAGGCCAGTGTTGGCTGAGGTCTGCGATATGGCTTCGCTCAATTCGTTCCTTGCATAATCCGGGAGCATTTTTATGTCGCCGATGACATGCAGCCGGATGTTGTTTTTGTTCAGGGTTTCCACTTCTTTCCGGATGGTGTCCACCAATAATTCCATGAGGCCGGTGACTTCGTCTTCGGGCCTGTCCCAGTTCTCTGTTGAAAAAGCATAGAGGGTGAGATAGCCGATGCCGAGTTCGGCACATCCTTCCACAATATCGCGTACGCTTTCCACGCCATGGTAATGGCCATAGAGGCGATCCTGGCCTTTTTCTTTGGCCCACCTGCCATTGCCATCCATAATGATCGCAATATGGGCGGGCAACTGCCGGAGGTTTATTTTATCTTTTAAAGACAATGGGCGAGTATGTTATTTTGGAAGGCAGCGAAGGTAGGAAAAAATTTGACCGAAAGCGGGAAGTTTTCATGCAGAGAGGAGTTTCGCGGTGAGAGGGGTTTCACGCAACGAAACAAAGAACGCAAAGGGCTCAAAGATTGAATCCGTTGTCTCGTTGCATTCTTTGTTTCATTGTGTAAAACAAAAGTTCTGTGAAACAGAAAAGCTGCAGCGTTTGCTTAGTCCGGTTGTCCCTGTTCGTTAGTTATTTAAAAAAAGCCCCCTGCAAATGCAAGGGGCCTGGGTGAGCGCTTAGTTCTTCCATCGCCTGAACAGGCGCTTGAGCAAGAGCGACACCGTGAAACTGACCGCAGCGCCGATGGCTGCTGCAAGGGCAGATTGCAGCAGGTCGGAGAAGCGGATGCTGAGCATGATGCTGATTATCGTGCCGCCTGCAGTGCCGGCTTTCACAGGGCCGCTGTTGAAATGGTTCTCCATAGGCCTCATTTTTCCTCTTTGGTCACGGACTGGCTGACGCTGCCTGCTACGCTGCCCGCGACGAACAGGTAGCTGGCGATCTTCAGCACGATCGCCGGCAGCTCAATGGGCGCCCCGATGATTGCTGTGCTGATCGCGGCCAAAGTCAGGCCGATGTTCCTGAGTTTGCGGAAAAATGGCGGTGTTGGCGAGCTCAACCTTTCAGATAGCTTCATCTTCGTGTTTTTTAATGTTCAAAAAAACAGGCTCTCCGGCATCGAACGCTTTGGAAGTGACCGCCCGGAGGCGCTCCATGGCGTTGCGGGAGCAGATGCCCCTGCCGGGAGCCGTGAGCATGCTGACCGGGGCGATGCAGCCCTTTAGCTCTCCGATGGCGTAGTTGGCAGGATGGATGAGTATCCATTCCCTGCCGGGGACATCGTGGAGATGCAAGTGCCAGTCAAGCTTAGGGCTGTGCCGCACGGCCAGTTGATAGATGCCTTCCGGTATGCAGGACACTGACTGCTGGTTGCCCTTCCGGGGCAGCTCGATGGTGTTGCAGACCTTCAGGCCATTCAGGTACACAATACCGTTGGTGCCACCGGGGAAATAGACTCTGAACAGTTCAAGTTGCATACACAGGATTTTACACGGTGGAGACCATCACGAGCGACAGGGCGTTGAACGCGCCGTTGCGGATCGGATAGCTTTTGCCGTTCACTTCCTGGAAGAACTCGATCCCTGCGACCAGGAACAAAGGCTTTGTGCTGTTGGCCGACAGCGCATTTTCCAGGTTGATGGCTGCTACCGCATCATTGTCCAATGCGATGGATGCAGATGAAGATTCCACAGATTCGTAGGCGCCCGTTTCAAAGTCTATGGCTGCCCCCTGCCGAGACGATGCTGAAATGGGTGGCTCCTTCCGGTGCAGCGATCTTCCTGACTGCGCTGAACGTAGGGATGGAGACCGTAAGCTTGCCTGTTGCCCTGTCAATAGCTGGCACAAAAGGCGCCAGCAGGGTGCTGCCCAGGTTGCTGTAGAGGTTGAACCCGAAGCCCTGCAGCAGGGTGAGGTCGCCGTCCAGCACATTGCGCATGCCGCGGTCGCTGACGGGATCGGATTTCACTACTTTGACCATCTCCTTTGTGAGGCGGCTGGTCATTTTGCTGTCGGAAGCGGTCATGAGCAGGGAGCGGAAGGCATCGCGGAGGTATTTGCCTGCTTTGCCTGCGCGGCCGAACTCTTCGCCGTTCTCCCGGGTGCGCTGGAAGGAGGCGCCGCTGCGGACCTGTGCGCCGACGTCGGTTTTCAATTTGGCGAGGTGGCCATCTTTGGTCTTGTAGAAGGTCACGTCGTCGAGGGTGCCCTTGATCTTGAAGGGATTGTTCTGTTTTGCCATTTTGGTGACATTTTGATGTTCGATAAAAAAGGAACTGTTGGCCGGCCCAACTATTTTTAGTGATAACTTTCGTTTGTACCTGACCGATACCCTTTTCATACTCTCCTCATACTGCAGGGATACTTCAGGTATGCCGCAGCCATACTCTGTTGATACTTTGCCCATACTCTTTTCATACTTTGGGCATACGGGATCCATACTGCCGCCATACGGCGGGCATACGGAACTGATATGAATTTTTAAGTTTGTCATGGTGCAAAAGTTGAAAGTGTTTGCGGATATTTTTCACAAGGTTGACCCAAGCTGGGGAAAATAAAGTTTGAGGGAGGGATTTCACGCAAAGAGCGCAACCGGGGAGGATATTTTAATGAGATCAGGATTTATTAAACAGGGAAATGGATTACTGTATTTATCCGGATATTTTTTCACAAGGTTGACCCAAGCTGGGGAAAATAAAGTTTGGTGCAAAGGCTTCCTATTTATGCTCTATGAGGAGAGCGCCTCAAGTATTGGAATGAATCCCGGGCGCGGGTAGAAAGCGTGATCCTCTTGTTTGCGGTGATGCTGTATATAGGGGACGTCATTTCGATCCCGCTGAAAGAGGTCGAGAAATTCCCCTGAGCTTCTATGATGAGTTGGCAGGGGATTTCTCACCCCGCGCGATCAAGCTGTGTGTCAAGAGAGGTTGAGGCGGGGATTCGAAATGACGGGAGCGCGGGGGGGACAATATAAAAGGATATGCGTTGGCGTTAGCGGCCGTTGTTCGCTGCCTCAGCAGGTATCCAATAGCCAACGTCATTTCGAGCGGCGCCGGCGGAGGCTTTCACTTGAGGCAGTTATCGGCGCTGCGAGAAATCCCCTAGCGTCTCTTCTGTTTGAAGGGATTTCTCACCCCGCTCGATCATGCTGTGTGACAGGAGCGGCTGAGGCGGGGGTTCGAAATGACGAGGGCGTGATAAGTCGGCAGGGGATTTCTCACCCCGCGCGGTCATGGTTTATGTCAGGAGAGGCAGAGGCGGGGATTCGAAATGACGAGGGCGTGATAAGTCGGCAGGGGATTTCTCACCCCGCGCGGTCATGGTTTATGTCAGGAGCGGCTGAGGCGGGGTTTCAAATGACGGGAGCGTGATGAGTTGGCAGGGGATTTCTCACCCCGCGCAGTTATGCTTTGTGACAGGAGAGGTTGACGCGGGTTTCGAAATGACGGGAGCGCGATGAGTTGGCTGGGGGATTTCTCACCCCGCGCGGTCATGGTTTATGTCAGGAGAGGCTGAGGCGGGGATTCGAAATGACGGGAGCGTGATGAGTCGGCAGGGGGATTTCTCACCCCGCGCAGTCATGCTGTATGTCAGGAGAGGCTGAGGCGGGGATTCGAAATGACGGCTGTTTGGGAGGTTGGCGGGGGATTTCTCACCCCGCGCGGTCATGGTTTATGTCAGGAGAGGCTGAGGCGGGGATTCGAAATGACGGCTGTTTGGGAGGTTGGCAGGGGGATTTCTCACCCCGCGCGGTCATGCTTTGTGACAAGAGAGGCTGAGGCGGGGATTCGAAATGACGGCAGTATGACTGCCCGACGGAATTGAAATCAGTTCTGAAATGATTCTTCGATTTTTTTGTCGAGGAGGGATTTGATGGCAGCAAGAAATACGGTATAGCCTTTTTTTCTTGTCCTGATCTCTACATAGATCCTGTAATAATCGCCGAGGGTGACACCGAAATTATTCTCGAAAAAACAAGCTATCTCTTTCAGTGTTGCTTTGCCATGATTGATGGCTCCTGCATAATACAGTGCGTACATAAGCTCCACCAATGATGCTTTCGAATCTGTCCATGATAATTTATTTTGTGGAAGCATTTCCGATGGCTTTCTATCGGAATCATTGTCGAGGTTCGAAAGCTCTGATTTGAGAAAGGTATGAAGCTTTTCATTTGCCATGATCTTTGCCAGCCGGGTGTCGAAACCAGTGCTGAAATGATCGTCTGTGCTCACATTGCCATAGCCCATTGCCAGTTTTGTTTCGATGTCCGTTCGCCTGAAGAAGAGGTAATCGAGCTGCGTGATGCCGCTGCTGTAATGGATATAAAGTTCCCGGTTATTTTTTGCAAAGGCATGTATTTTATTCATCTCTTTTTTTAAGAAGACCCTGACTGCTTTTGCAGGGCCTGTGGGCACGCTGGATAATATCCTGAACATGGTTTTGTAGAAATAAAAATGACAGAGGAAGGCGGGTTTTATTTCTTTGAAAAAGAGTATTTCTTCTTCCGGGTCGGTGAATGAGAGCATGCCGCCCTTGCCATATTTGTTCATTTCCGTGCGGAGCGTTGATATATAGCCAAGCGTGATCTTAATTCCTGTGGAGGCTTCTGTGTAGGTGAAGCGGGCAGTATCAGCAGGCAATTGGTTTTTTAAGGTGTCGGATAGTTCCTGAGACAATTGTTTTGCATAAGTCAAGAAGTTTTTCATAAAGAGCATATTGGAGTAAGGGAAAAGGGTTAGCATGGCCGTACACATTTGATGGCGGGCAAAGGCAGCAATGGCTCATTGTTTTATCCGCCACGAGGTGTTCACGGGGATGTGTATCTGATTTGCAGATTTACAGAAAGAATCATTAAGCGAGGCAAGGCGGCCGCCAAACGGGATTCATATCTGGCATTGAGCGGAATGAAAGAGAAAGGGTATGCAAGAAGCCGTTATCTGATGAGGCAGGGGCAGCTATGCTGAAGGCATGCATGTCCGGGCAAATGGCATCGGGGAAACCTGTTGCGGCGGATGGCGCGTCATCGCTATCGTCCTCATCAGATGCCGCATTTGCGCAGGCGCTTTTTGAGGTTGCATTGCTATCTGCCGATGCGAGCAAACAACATACAGTACCAGCGGCAGGCGCGATGGAAGCAAGGATGATTCCCAGTGATAATATGTTGCGGCAGAGCGATTGCATGGCATTTTATAACTGAAATTTTGTTAGATTATTGTTGAAAGTGGGGAGGAAAAAGTTTCACGCAACCCTGCCTGCTGCAGGCAGGGGGCGCGAAGGATACAAAGAGGAAGACGGATACCGCCCACACTGGCGCAGATATGCAGTTTAGCCATGTGCTGCGGCGTATCTCTGCCAAGCTTCAAGCAATTGCTTCAGGTTCTGTAAATTTATAAATGAGCAGGAAATACAGGTTCGGAGACAACGATAAGCTATATTTCGTGAGCTTTGCGGTGACCAACTGGATCGATCTTTTTGTTAGGGGCATGTACAATGACATTGTTGTTGATAGCATCGCCTATTGAGCAAGGGGCTTCATTTGCACCGGCATTTTCAATATCATGCCAAAATATTCTATATTATGATCCAAATTATAGCAGTATTAAAAGCATGAGTTATCAAAATTTTAATAGCGGGAATACCCTCTGTGCAGTTCCTTTAATTTCTCCGAAATAATTTTTTTTGTATTACTATTAAACGTGTTTAACGATGAACATAACCTCACTTCGATTTTTGATTTTTTTTATAAGTTTTATTTTTTCTAATAACAGTATATTATTCGCTCAAAAAAATATAGAAGAGACGTTGATCTCATATAATTCATATATGAAAACAAAAATCATTAAACATCTGGAAAATAGTTCAGATCACTTTAATAGCATCAAATCAAAAATGACAATTGTACCAATTTGTATTTATAATACTAAAGATGGTTTATCTGACAAGCCTGCTGGTAAAATACTTTTGGATACTAATTCAGATGTTTTTACTAATGAGCTGTATTTTTTACATGATGAGCTGTATTGCATCCAGACAAGAAGAAATCTCAAACCAGTCCTCGTTTGCAATAGCGGGGCCATGAGCAATCAGGGTTTTAACGAGGACTATCTTCAGCAAGATTTTTAGATGAAACATAAGCACGAGCCAGGCGAAATTAATTGCGCGAACCATTAAGTTTGTGGTGCATGAGCGGCGGCAAATATCTGATAAGCGACCGTCAGGGAGTGTTGGTGGTATGGCATATGCATCCTCAGCTTCACAAATATCGCCAAAACAATAACAAAACATACAAATTATGAAGTATCTGATGGCTTTTTTTCTGATCTCAAGCTGCATATCTGGTTACCAACAGCAAATTAATGTGGATGATGTTAAAAAAATAGAAATAGATGGCGTGCCTATCGGCCATTACGCTCTTGAAAAAATATCTGTAACAGACAGGGTTCAAATAGACAGCATTGTTATAGAGATTAACAGAATGAGACCGCTGGATACTTTTCTTAGTTTGAAAAATAATTTCGGTGAATATACTATGGATATTGAATTAAAAAATGGTTCGATAAAAAGATTTATGATTACTTATACAAAATACAGCGGCGTGGTTATTCAAGGGAACAGAAAATGGGGCATGACTTTAGACAAGTACTATAAAAACGATGGATTAGAAATGTTGATTTCGCGACTCTTCCTGAATAAATAAATAAGGTATCAGTGTTATTTAGTAACGCATTTCTCAAAAAAAATTATAACTATTTAAGGAAGTTTTCTATTAGAGCTAAAATTGATTGAACAAGCGAGGTAGGCGATGATATTATGATAAACTTAAGCAATTCCATCTTAAAGATTCGTGCGGTATTAGTATTAAGATAGAGAAGCTAAAGTAATTTTAAGTGGCTCAAACCTTGGACTAAGGTATATTTTTTCAAATACGGTTAAGTTGATGAAATGGCTCAAACTGGTAATTATATAGGGTTAATCAATTTCAATTGGTTAATCAAAAAAGACTCTGTTGCTATGGAGACACAGGGTTGCTTATAGGCTATTTTATGTATTTATCTAGCGGCGGGGGACTAACATATGTATTCTATTCTCGGTTAACTATTGCAATAAAAACTAAAATATAAATGATGATGATAAGATATTTCACGCCAATGTTAATAATATTAAGCTGTATGTCTACTTCTCAAGACCGCATTAAAATTGAAGATGTTAAAAGAATAGAAATACTGAATAAAACTATGAATCGTTTTATTGCAAGTAAAATGTCTTTTACCGATAGATCCCAAATAGACAGGGTTGTCGGAGAAATAAACAAAATGCAGTCAATAGACTCAGGAATGGATTCAAAAGATAGTTTTGGATACTATGACTTGAAAATTGAGTTAAGAGATGGGTCTGTCAGAACTTTTTTTATCATCTACACCATATATAATGGAGTCATTATTCAGGGAACTGACAAATGGGGGGTAATGAATCAGAATTTTAAAAATGACGAGCTTGAGATGCTAGTATTGTGGCTTTTTCAGCCTGGCAATACGCCACACTAGTCCGTTTGCGATAGCAGGGTCATCAGCAATCAGGGTTTTAACGAGGACTATCTTCAGCAAGATTTTTAGATGAAACATAAGCACGAGCCAGGCGAAATTAATTGCGCGAATCATTAAGTTTGTGGTGCATGAGCGGCGGCAAATATCTGATAAGCGACCGTCGGGGATGTTATTTTGTTACATTCACGGTGATCCACTGGATAGATATTTTTTCAAGGAAAGACTACAGAGAGATCATTGTGGGCTCATTGAACTGTTGGATTGCAAATAAGGGATTGGTGGTTCATGCATTGCCAACATGAGCAACCGTATCCATCTGGTCATAGCAACAAAAGGCAATGAAGATATTTCAGGCATAGTAAGAGGGGGGCGTAGGCGCAGCCATACGCCCAGCGGCAGCGTGATGAATTGGAACGGCAAACTACGCTGAGTGAGGGGATTTGGAAACCGGGAATTATAGTGGTGCAGCTTTAAATGGAGTAAAATTTTTAGCAGATATTGGTCTTATGTTTGTGAAAGCAAATCCAGTAGGAATTCTTTTATCAATAGGATATGGCATTTCTGACGCATATACATTTGATAATTAAAGACATTTATGAATTTACTAACTTACATTTATTATAGAGCTCTAAAATTTTACCAGCTTTCATATAAAGCAGCTACCCCTTTGCAATTTCTTTTAGGTGTCAATTTTAGCACATTAATGCTACTTCTTTTTAAGTTCCTGGTATTTATTGGTGTTTTTAGACCATTTGAACACAATGATTTAGCTTTTTTGTTAATCCTTAGCTTTTTTGCTTTTTCAGTCATATTAATGGTGGTCATAGTTCTTATTTTCTTGTGGGTTAACAAACTATATATTAATCAAAAAATTGCCGAATTTTCAATTGAAAGTGTGAACGAAAGAAAAAAAAATACAAAAAAAATAATGCTATATGTGATGTTATCTTTGACAGCATTTGCATGTTCCGTATACTTAAATTTCTTAAGATAGCCCAAAGCAGTCATTACGCGATACAAGCAAGGATCAATGTTAGAGGAAAACCATTAAACCGATGTTGGTAAACTGGGCAGGTTTGAGCGTTTCCAAACCGTCATCTCCCAGAGTTCCTAAAGTTGGTGTTATGATAGGCATACTGGTCAGACATACAACAAAACAGATTAAGTAAATTGCGCATGCGCGCAATCAGCATTTTATAATCACATTTCTTCATACCCCCAAACTTGGCATAGTTCGCGGTTACAAATGCAAATAATAAAGGCACTCACTCCTCGCATGGCTTGGCCTGAGCCGCTGTTTTTTGTAGCTTGCAGCTACGATCAGCAATAATAAAAAGCATATTATAACAGGCGAAGACTGCACGGAAAGAACGGCGTAGGCCAAGCCATACGCCCAGCGGCAGCGTGATGAATTGGAACGGCAAACTACGCTGAGTGAGGGGGTAATGTAACACCTGTTGGATCACCAACAATTCAAATAACGAATCAATTTTCACCAGGAGCTCAGGCAATTCTTAACGATGAAAAAGAAGGATACCCTAAGTATAAAACTTATTAGTTAAAGATTAGAATTCCAAAAAATATTAAAATGAATAAATTCATTACTTCATGCTCATTAATATTTGTTATACTTTTAAATTACAATATGCTGAAAGCACAGAATATTAATAAAGCCACGAATGCAGATTGTGATTCTTTATCAAAAAAAGATTTTTTTTCAATTGCAAAAAATATTAAAAGGCTAATGGATAAGCATTATAGTTTATCCATTTTGAATGTTGAGAAAATGGTAAAAATTTATAACACAATTTATATAACAGATATAAAGAATGATACTTTAAATTCTAATCATTTTTTAGAGAAATTTAGAATTGAATTTGATTCTTACTATTATAATATTTTGAAAAAGGAATATGATTTAAAGTACGATAAAGGCGGCACGTTATATTTAAGTAAAATTGATCTTTATATTGGAATAGGATCGACTTATGGGTGCAAAGATATTTATATAATACACTGAAACCTTTAAACTCAGCGTAGTTTGCTATTGCAAATAATAAAGACCCTCATACTACCATACGCCCAGTGGCAGCGTGATGAATTGGAACGGCAAACTACGCTGAGTGAGGGGTTTCGAAATGACGGGAGCGTTGCAAGTTGGCGGGGGATTTCTCACCCCGCGCAGGGATGGTTTATGTCAGAAGGGGCTGAGGCGGGGATTCGAAATGACGGCGCTTTGAGAGGTCGGCGAGGGATTTCTCTCCGCCGCGGCCGACCGAAATGACGGGAGCATGGTGGGGTCAAGGCTGTGGGATTTTACACTCTGAACTTATATGTTAGGATGACAGCCTAAATTAAATCTGATACCGTTTCTCTTATATTTAAAAGTCTATTCATTTGGTGGATTAATTTTAACGGGTTAATTTCCGCTTTATAATTTGATTACAGCTTAGCCTCTGCTATGGATAATCACAGGGTTGGTTTTTCCGGAGCAGATTACTCACGCTTTTGCTTTGAGTTATACAAAATAAATAAACGCCAAAAAAATAACAGATCAAATGGCTACAAATAGGACAGAAACGGCAGGCGTAGATAATCCATCCCGCTGGCAGGAATTCTGGAGGAAAGAGGACTGGTGGGCGGTTTGGCTTGGACTGGGAGTTGTTGTTCTGGCCTATGCCTTTTATCTTGCCGGGTCCAGCGTTTCCTGGATTGCGGTAGCCCCCGCCAAATGGTCCACGTTGCCGCAGCTTGCCGCTCAATTCTCCGCAAACGCCATTCGTTACCTCGCTTTGCTCTGTGTTTTCCTTGTTCTCTTCAGCATCGCGGTTTCGTTCATCGGGCAAAAGCCCGGGGCTTTTATTAAATCATTTATTTTTCTCTTTATTCTTTCAACGATCATCTACTTCACAGGCAACTGGGATCAGGCCAGTCGCTATAACCTTGAACCGCCACTGGTGGCTCTTGTGCTTGGGCTGGTTATCTCAAATATTATCGGGTTGCCCCGTTGGCTCGATGAAGGTTTCCGGGTAGAGTTTTATATTAAACTTGGCATTGTGCTGCTGGGCGCCACATTGCCTTTCACATTGATTATCTGGGCCGGACCGGTGGCTATTTTGCAGGCTTCCATTGTTTCCCTGGTCACTTTTTTTGTCATCTTCTTCACTGCCCGAAAGCTGGGATTGGACCACCGGCTGGCGGCAGTGTTGGGAGCGGGCGGCGCTGTCTGTGGCGTTTCGGCGTCAATTGCAGTTGCCGGTGCTGTGCGGGCTAAAAAGGAGGATCCGCCAATCGCGATAAGCCTGGTTGTATTTTGGGCCATTATTTTCATTTTCGCATTGCCACTGGTTTCTCGAACGCTTCAATTGCCGACTGGAGTGGCTGGAGCGTGGATCGGGACATCGGAATTTGCAGACGCTGCGGGCCTGGCCGCTGCTCAATCTTATGGTGGATATGCCGGTGCGCACCCGGGCATCACAGGAACAGCAGACCAGGCACTTGCATCCTATACATTGATCAAAGTGATCGGGAGGGATATTTGGATCGGGATCTGGTCGTTTGTATTGGCATTGATTGCAATCACGGTTTGGGAGCGTTCTGAAACCAACTCAAAAGTTCAGGTTGGTCAGATATGGTGGCGCTTCCCCAAATTTGTCATTGGGTTTCTTATTGCCTCCGTGCTTACAACTCTGATCGTGCATGGAAATTCGCTTGCTGATTACAATAAACTGGTGAAACCCGCACTCATCGCACCCATCACGTCATTGCGGACATGGGCATTCACCTTTAGCTTCTTAAGCATCGGGCTTACCACGCGGTTCGGTGAATTGGCCAAGGCTGGTATCAAGCCTTTTATGGCGTTCAGTGCCGGGGTTATCGTAAACGTAATTTTGGGATACATCCTGTCAGTAGTCGTTTTCGGCCATTATTGGTCCACCATTGTAACGCATTAAGGAATGAAAATTTTTGATTCAATTCAATTGACTAATTCAAGACCAGGGCCGATTTGCCAAAAGTGCGCCTATTTCCAAGGCGATCCGGCGCGCATTGAAAAGGCCTACCCCGGGCTTGCGATCATGAGTTCCGGATTTGCATCAGTGAGGGATCTGGACGGTTTCTGTGATTACAATCAACTGTATCTGTCTGCGCGGGACAGTTGCCCGCACTTTGCACCGCGCTTGATTGGTTGAGTTTATAAGGAGGGTTCACGGTGAGAGGAGTTTCACACAAAGGGCGTAAAGAATGCAAGGGGCACAAAGATTGAATCCGTTGTGTCGCAGTGTGGAACAAAAGGGAAGGCTGTTGTGGGCTATAAACAACTCAGGGTTTTGCGGTCGGGCATTTATACGAAGTGAGGTTTACAGAGACCATCAGCTCGGCCATTACATAGCTGTCCTTTTGATTGGAGTAGCCACGCTGTTTGCCGGGAGTGCCGATGGGTGTGCCGTACACATAAGACCTGTCCTGCAGGATGCCTGCCAGCGAGGGCTGGCCATTGGGCAGCGTAGGGAAGGCGGCAGGGCCGGCATATGTGGTGCTGACATCATCAATATAATCTGTGGTGGTGAAGCGATAAACCACTTCGAGGCCTATGTTGATCTCCCGGTTCAGGCTGTATTTATAGCCAACCCCAATCGGAAAGCAGCCTGCTATCAGTTTATAAGGTTTTCTATCGGGATATGCTGCTGATCCCTGCCCTTCGGTGCCGAGTGGTTGCAAATACACTTTTTGGCCCTGATAGTATGTATAAGGGTCGAAATTAAAGACTCCGATACCAAAAGTGATATAGGGCGTGTAGCGCTTGTACAGATCGCCGGGAATGAACCTGAAAAAATTGAAGTCTCCCTGCACGGTGAATTCATAAATATTGGTGTTGAAGCTTAGATTACGGGTATGCATGAACGTGTTGTAGGTATTATAAACATCGGAGTAGCCGAGCTGCGCAAAATGGGCGCTGAGCCTGACTGCGATATAATCGCCGTATTGCTTTCTTGCAAAAACACCAAACGCTACTTTCGGCCTGTTGACCCTTAATTTGGGGTTCAGGTCGCCGAAATAATGGGCTGCCCCGGCTGAAACGCCAACCTCGCCTTCCTGAACGATGCTTTGCTGCTGGGCAATTGCCCCAAAGGAAAAAAATAAAAGAACCGATAAATAAATCAGCTTCATTCTTGCCATAAGAAACATTGTGGTTTGGGGTTAACGTAATTTTCCGTCTTTTCTTTTATACAAAACCTTAATTTCTTGTATCAAGCCCCCAGGAAAGTTTATTCCTGAGGGTTTGAAGGAAATTATTTTCATTGAGCCGCACGAGGCTGATGGTGAACGATTCGCGGCGAACAGCGAGTTGCACGTTCATATCAACAATTTCCTTGCGGGAATCAAGGGCACAGATAAACTGGTCTGCCCGGCCCTCAATCTCAAAAGATATAATATTGTTATCCGGCACAACAATGGGGCGAACATTGAGGTTATGCGGCGCGACCGGAGTGATGACAAAGCTTGATGAGTCTGGGAACACGACCGGCCCGTTGCAGCTTAGCGAATAACCGGTGGACCCTGTAGGAGTTGAGACAATCAGCCCATCGGACCAATAAGTGTTCAGGAACTCCCCATTGAGATAGGTATGTATCTTGATCATGGGCGAAGTGTCTGTTTTGTGAATGGCGAATTCATTTAACGCATAAGGCACTTTGCCAAACAATGGCTTGTCAGCATCCAGGTGCACAAGTGATCTTTTATCTATGACAAAAGTGCGGTCCACCAATGAGGACACGGCTGTTTTCAGATCTTCTTTGCCGATGCTTGCCAGAAAGCCCAGCCTGCCAAAGTTGATGCCAAGCACTGGTATGTTTTTATCGCGGACCAGTGAAACGGTGTCGAGCAATGTGCCATCGCCTCCGAGACTGATGATAAATTCAATCGAGCCGTTCAAGTCTTTTGATTCGTTAAAGCCTGAAACATCGGAAGGGAGCAAAAATTCTGCACGGAGCTTTTCCAGGAAAGGATTATAGATGACAGGCTCGATATGCTGCCTGATCAATTCATCAAATAATTGCTGGATCGCTCCGCGCTGCTCAAAATCTATGACACGGCTGTATATGGCTATTTTCATTGCAGATGTTTAGTGTTTGAAGAGACGATGAAGGGGAAGTAATAAGTCATAAGTGCTAAGTAGTAAGTCAGAGATCAGGCGATTTTATTAAAACATTAACGCATTGGGCTATCAATCTGCAGAGTAATCAGGCATAAATGTAAGTTTTCATTCAAAATATTATTTGCTCTTTTCCCGCAAGGCGGGACAAGTCTTGCTTCGCAAAAAAGAATCCAGCCTGCACCTGCCTGGCAACAGTCAGGGATGTGCCGCATCCCGACTTCTACGGGATAAACTGTTTTCTGGGAGGAGGTTGAATCAGGCTTTTTGTGCTGCTGTGGCTTCGGCATTTGTTCCCTGACCGGTTCATAAACGGCAACATGCATTTTATTTCATAGCATATTACACTTATTTGATCGAACTAAAAAGTTTATGGTTTTACCACTTCATTCCCCCTATGTTCAAAAATCATTATGAATGTGTAAAAATAACCCATTTTGGCCTAATTGGTTAAAACTGTATTCGATGCGGAAAACGAAATCGTAGGAAGTGACAATATCAATGCCGAACCCTTCCGTGTAAAGCAGTTGCTTTGCAAGCGTGTTGGTGGCATCGGGATTATTGTTGTAAACATACCCCAGATCGAAATAGGTTTTTACCATCACGCGGAATGGTATGCGATAAAGGCCGAGAAAAGGGATATTGGCAGGCAGGCTGAAATCGAAAAGCTGGCGCAAAAAAGTGTTGCGGGCCGCAAACCCTGCTTCGCCGTCGATTACATATTGTTCCAGCCCGCGCAAATAAAAATTGCCGTATCCAAAAAGCTGCTGGTTATAAAAAGGCTGGTTAAAAGGCAATTTCAGCACAGCCATATTCTGGGTGCTGAAATAGGTTTTATTCGCTATCGGAAAGCTTTCGGAGCTTTGCAGGTTCAACTGCCACAGGTTCATATCTGAGTTGATCCCTCTTTTTAAGAATGATCCGCCTGCCGTAATTCCTTTTAAGGGATATGCGATGTAATCAACATCTGTGTAGTCTAATTGGTAAGAAGCTTCGGGGTAAACGATTTTTCTTTTGCCATCAAAAAAATAATCCGGGTTATAAACAGTCACGGCCGAATCTATTTTTATGCTGTTGAACCCAAGCCTGAAGAGATGTTTTGTTTTTATAGCCGGCCTGTAATAATATCTCAATGATACGCTGAATTGTTTACTCAAATATTTCCCTGCATAACCAATGGTATCTGCGTTAATAAAATATTGCTGGTTGTTGGTTGTTGCAGCATCAATCTGATTGTTTTCAGAATATATAATGCTGAAGCCAAAGCCATGCTTGAGTGATTTATCGGCATAAGGCTGGTCATAAGCAATCTCCGCCTGTCTTGAATATCCTGTGATGAGCCAAAGCACCACATTATCGTTCCTGCCGCTGAAATTGTTCTGCGTATATTTAAGACCATAGTTAACGCGGCTCAGGCTATAATTGTGTTCCTGCCAAACTGTTAGATTTCTGTCAACCGGCCTGAAATATGGCAAGGGAATGATATACCATCGCTCATTGACATCAATCTGCACATCCACCACATAACCTCTGAATCCTTTGAGAGAGACCACGACATCGGTGAACAATAAAGTATTGATGAGCCTGTCATGGCCAAGCTCAAACGCTTTTACCAATTCAGGCAGATAAATGGAATCTCCTTTTTTGAAAGTAAGCTCGCGCAAAATGATATAGGGCTTTGTCTTTTTGTTGCCGTTGATATAAATGTCGCCGACTGTGAAAGGCGTTGAATTATTTGCGCGGGAAATTTTTATCTGGCTGACAGCTAAAGCCGTTGAATTGAGTTTGCCGGCCGTAGTGCCTTTAAAATCCTGTGCAGTGGCACTTAAAAAAAAGGCAGCCAAAATCAATGCCTGGCAATATTTCCATTGCTTACTCATGATGGCCGCAAAGCTAATTTGCTATCACATGTTTTATTGTTAAAGAAAAAAGGCAGGCCAAAATCAAATGTTCAGGTAGTTCATGAGGTGATCATAATTATTGCGCAGGTCGTTCTCATATAATTCTTCTCCGAAAGAGTATTTCACGTGATAGTCGTATCGCTGGAAAGTTGCAATGATATCAGCAATCTCAAATTTATTGATCTTCATGGTCACATAAAAGACCTTGGTTTGCGGATCGGTGTACGTATTCAATTGTGTTATCTGGGCATCGTTGGTTTCTACCAGTTTGCTCAATTCTGAAAATGAAAAATTAACCTGTTCCATTTCCAGTACTATGATGCCACCCGGCTCGTTAGCACCCGTTAACCTGCCTAACTGCATCAGCAAATCAGTGGCGGTGATGGAGCCAAGGTATTCATCCTCTTTATCAACAACGGGCACTAATGTAAGATTGAATTCATTGGTGCGCTGCACGGCCTCTATGAAGTGTGCATTGGCGTGAACTGCTGCTTTTGAAAAAAGGTTTTCCAACTGCGAAAGCGCCATGGTTTCATCCACAACATTCAGCAGATCATTTTCGCTGATGAGGCCTATCAGTTTATCTTCTGCAACAACGGGAAGGCTGGCGACGTGAAAATCGGACATAAGGTCGAGTGCCTGAAAAACAGAATCATTCGGGCTGAGAGACGGGATGGTAACTGATATGATTTCCTTGTTTAGCACATCATGATTTTATATAAGTACGGCATTGCTCAGGCTACAGTTGCAGGCTGGTTCAGTTTTTTCAAAAATTTATACAATATCGCATTGAATTCATCCTGCACTTCCATCATCGGTGCGTGGCCGCATTTATCTATCAAATGAAGCTCACTGTTTGGAATAAGCCGCTGAAATTCCTTCCCGACAAACGGAGGTGTTATGGTATCATTGTTTCCCCAGATCAATAACGTAGGTTGCTTGATTTGATTGAGCTCTTCGCCTAAATTATTTCTGATGGCGCTTTTGGCAAGAGAAATGATCTTGAGCGCTTTCAGCCTGTTATTGACAATTTCGTACACTTCATCTACCAATTCCTTGGTTGCGGTTTTAGGGTCATAGAAGGTAAGCTCTGTTTTCTTTTTTATATAATCATAGCTCCCCCGTTTGGGATAAGTATCTCCCATGCCATTTTCAAACAGGCCCGAACTGCCTGTGAGGATAATTGATTTAATGCGTTCCGGGTGTTTGAGCACGTGCAGCAATGCCACATGCCCTCCCAGTGAATTCCCCAATAAATGAATATTGCTGTAATTTCTGTGCTCAATAAATCTGTGAACGAATTTCTCGAGGCCACCTACGGTTGTATGCAGCAGATCCAATTCAAATAATGGTAAAATAGGCACCACAACTTTATTGTGGTGACGGAAATATTCAATCAATCCGGTGAAGTTGCTTAATGCGCCAAACAAACCATGCAGCATGACCAATGGCTCGCCTTCTCCTTCTTCTATGAATTTGAATTTATCCTGTTGTTTGATCTGATATTCTATCATTGATCTGTTCTGTGCAATTAATGATTCGCTAAAATAAACGATTTAAACTAAAAATCATTTCTATTAATAGCAAATTTACAATAACTAAACATGATAATGGCGGCATGATTTATTTGAGCAAAGAGCAATACTGTAATTTTTAAAGTCATGGCAATTGCTCTGTTGCCGGAATGGTTGCTTTATTTCATGCGAGATGAGCGAAAAATTTTTCCAGATCTGAAAACATGTTCTTAAAAAAGGGAATGAACTTTCCGATTGAATTGATGACTACCGGTCCCCATGGCTCTACAGATGAATATATGATTGAAGAAGCTTTTGCATTTTGAGAAATCAGGTTCAGATTAGTTGCATAAAACAAGAGAATGCTGTAAATGGTTATGTAGATAAAAGCGTACAAAAGCACACCTCCCAGTTTATCAATCCAGCCCAGCAGCGCGAAATCAACCGCAGTCTTTATCAATGCAGCAGCCCATCGCACCAATAAAATAACAGCAATAAAAACAAGCAAAAAAGCAAGCACGGGAAGCCATCTGGATGGCAGATGAGTATTATGTTTCAAATAATCCGCGACAATTGCTGATAATTTAATGGCAGCAGCGAGGCCTGCCATTAACGCAAGCAGTGAGAAAATGGCCACGATCAGCCCACGCTGAAGCCCTTTAAAAATCGCCATGGCCAACAGAATGAGAAATACAATATCAATCACCATTGAGCAAATATTTTACTGCATGATGGCAATATTATTTTTGCAATAATTCTTTCACCACTGCGCTGATTGTTTTCCCATCGGCCTGACCGGCGAGCTGCTTGTTCGCTGCGCCCATTACTTTGCCCATATCGGCAGGCGAAGAGGCACCGGTTTCTTCGATTATTTTTTCGATGAAAGCTCTCAATTCACCTGCCCCTAATTGTTTGGGCAAAAACTTTTCGATCACTGCAATTTCTTCTTTCTCTTTCTGAGCGAGGTCTGCACGGTTCTGTTTTTCATAAATCTCCAACGAATCCCTGCGCTGCTTGATAAGCTTTTGCAGCAATTTGGTTTCATCGGCTTCTTTCAACTCGCCATTTGCGCCTTCTGATGTTTTTGCCAGAATGATGGCAGCTTTCACTGCCCTGAGGCCTCTCAATCCGGCTTCATCTTTTGCGAGCATGGCGGTTTTTAAATCTGCCATTATTTTTTGTTCTAAGCTCATAAAACAAGTTTTAAGTTATGCTTTGTTTTCTTTTAATTGCTGTTCCCTGAATTTGGCATAAAAATCTTTCGCGAACTTTTTGATATCATTCACCAACTCCGTGTTTTTTGTGGCGCGGTGATAGGTTTCGGCCATGGCCATAAATGACTGGTAAAAAAAATCAGCCATTTCATCCACCATCATGTCTTTAGTCCACAGGTCGATTCGCAAAGCGGTTTTATCTGTGCCATCCCACAATGCCAACATCATGGCTTTTGCTTTCTGCGAAGCGTCGGCCGTGGTGTCTGTTGCGTTCCAGCTTATGAGCTCGGGCACATTGTCCTCATCCATGTTAACATCAATGTTTATCGAAGATTTTTTCATAATTTAATTTATCAGGGTTGCGAAGTTACATTGAAATATTATGATTGCCTGCTGCCGCCTGCATCATGGCATGATATAGGTTTTCCATGGATTCATTCCGGTTGAATAACTGGTATTGCAACCTGCTTTTTTCTATCAACTGGCCGCGGAGCTTCTCGTCTTTGTACAATAGCATTAGCTGGCCTGCAAGCAATTCAACGTCATCCAGGTTTGCATACAATGCAGCAGTGGCGGCTATTTCAGGTAAACTGCCTTTGTCTGATGCGATCACGGGCACATTTGCTTTGAATGCGTTCAGCACTGCTGCACCGGTTTCATCGCCGCTAAAGGGATGAACCAGTGCATAAGCCGCAGATATCAATTTGATGGTGTCGTCGTCATCAGGATTATCATAGACATGCACATCTGAGCGGTATTTGAATGTTTCCATTTTTTCAAGAAAGCCTTGTTCATTTTTTAAACCGGCTCCGGCAAATACCAACCGGATGTTCGATTGCTGCCGCTTTTTGAATTGGGAAAAGGCTTTCAACAAGTGGATCAGATTTTCTGAAGGGCTATCAACTAAAACAATAAAATATTCCTTTCCTGCAGCATATCTCACTTTAACGCTTTCCTTTTCAGCCCAGGATAAAATGCGATATCGCTCGTCTGCTGCTGTTCTTGCAACTATTATCCGATTGCTGTCAAAATTGTATTGGCGGATAAGTTGCTGTCTTCTTTTTTCAGAAAGTGAAATAACCATCTGAGACTTCTGCAGCGTATTCTTTAGCCTTCTTTCATACAGCGCAGTATAATTTGTATTTTTTTGGAATTTGTTACTCACCGGTTTTTCAGGCATCCATGAGCATTGGGCAACAGGAGATCCGGAGGCAATGCCGCCGGTATTTATCAGCAAATCTGCGTTGTATTTTTTTACCAAAGAGGGTAATTGGTAATCCAGCCATATCTTCCATCCGATGGGGTTTGGAAAGGGTTTTTTGACCAAGATATTCTTTGCCGGGAGGCTGTTTAACAGTGTATTTTCGATATACGTAGGATCCACAATGAACCAATAAACGGGATCCCTTTTATTTTGCAATAAATATTCATGGCAGCTTATAATAAACCGGGCTGAATATTCATGCACAAAATTTTGCAGCAGGGCTTGGCAATCAATGATGATTCTCGTCATGTCCCGTAAAGATATATTCGAATAAACACTCAAAAAATTCATCTTATCATTTCAATACCAGTTCTTTATAACAAAGAGGGCGATTTCCCTTTCAAAATGTGGTTTTTACCATGCAGTTAACTATAGTATAAGTGCTTTGCGTTTGTAGGCTTCAGTAGGTACTTTAGTGCTTTAATAATCCGTATTTTCTTACTTAAAATTCAGTACCCATGAAAAATGTCTACTTCGTGACTTTTGCTGTATGTGCCAGCGTGATGACATTTGGACCGCATCACAGCTATGCGCAGTGCCTCTGCTCAGGAGGGGTAGCTCCCAACACCGTAACCTATTTAGATACTATAAGCCCCACCAATGCGTCCTCATCAAGCTTCAGCTTCCCAAAATTCGATCCATCAATAGGCACTTTAGGATGCGTAGGCTTGAATGATACCATTTCAGGCATCACCACAACAACCGTCTGGAACCTTGCCAGCTCAAAAACAGAGTATCAGTTCCTGCTAACTGTGGCCAATAATATATCAGGGCCAGGCATATCTGTTACTGATGCATATACAACTCCTTATGGCCCCGACTCACTGAATGCAAAAGGTGATTCTCCCGGCGACAGCATTGTATATGGGCCCAACAATTTATTCACCAACGTTACCAATGCACCATCCACTTCAAACACTGCGCCTTATCTGGGTTCTTCCGGAACGGTAAGTTATCTGTACACATTGAATGGTGGCTTAATATCGCTTGAAGGTTCGTTGAATTATGGCGATCAGATCGTTACCAACTACTGGGGCACATTCAGACTCACTTACTATTGGTGTCCCGCAGGCCTTCTGGCGAATCTCATCAGTAATTTTACAGCAGCGAGAAACGGCAATTATGTCCAATTAAAATGGCAAGCAGAAAACGAGCAAAATAATATTCTTTATGAAATAGAATACAGCACTGACGGCTCCCAATATTTCCCGGCAGGAAAGCTTCAATCTGCTCCTGACGCAGAAGGCAGTCCCGCAAACTATCAGTTCTTGTTCAATATCCCCGAATTTAATAGCGGTAAAATGTTTTTTCGCATAAAGCGCACGAGCGCCGATGGGAAAAGCAGCATTTACTCAGTGGTAAAAACAGTTGGCCTGAACAGCAATGGCATTGCGGGTTTTCAAACATACCCTAATCCCGTGAAATCGTACACCATGATTGAGTTTGATGAAGTGCTGACGGGAGACTTCAGTATTAATCTGGTAAGCACTACGGGACAAATCATTCAGCAAAAAGAGGTCAGTTTGGCAGGCAGCAATCAGGTGCGGCTTGACCTGACCAGTCATCCGGCGACAGGCATTTATTACCTGCAAGTGAAAGACAAAGCAAATAACCATCAGTACATTTCAAAACTGATTATTGAATAAGCCTGTGAAAGACCCATAATCCATCCTTTGAAAGGCCTTGAAATCAGGGCCTTTTTTTATGAATCTTTTTTGTTTTCTGACAAAATCTTTCTCTGCTTTGCCCGTTTGTAGTATTTCATGTAGGTTTGTTAAATAATTTTCGCTGATGATAATGGAATATAATACTACCCGCAACCATTTGGTGATACGTGAATATGGGCGTCACATACAGAAAATGATAGAGTACCTGCTGACACTGGAAGACCCTGAAAAGCGCCAGCGCAATGCGTATGCGGTGATCGAGCTGATGGGTTTCCTGAACCCCCATTTAAAAAATGTAGAGGACTTTCGCCACAAACTGTGGGATCATCTTTTTCTGATCTCTGATTTCAAATTAAAAGTGTCTTCTCCATACCCCATCCCAACAAGAGAAACACTAAAGGCAAAACCCAAACCGCTTCCATATCCAAAGCGATATCCGAAATTTTCTCATCTTGGAAAAAACCTTGAGCTTGTCATTAATAAGGCATTGGCTGAGCAACAGCCTGATAAACGTGATGGATTTGCAAATGCAGTTGCCTACTATATGAAACTGGCTTATAACAACTGGCACAAAGAAACCGTGCATGATGATGCCATTCAAAGCGAGCTTAATAACATAACTGGTGGTCAGCTCGAATTTACGAACACGCCTTTTGTAAAAAGCTTCCGTGCGAATGAAAACCGTGACCGCGACAGAGACCGTGGCGGCTATGGCGATTACAGGAACAAGCGCAACCAGAAATTTCAGCCAAGGAACAATAACAACCGCAACGACCGTGATGGCCGCAATGGTGGCCGCGACAATAAATTTAAAAAGAAAAGATTCTGATTATCTCAGGCTTCCTAATTTAGTGGCGATGAGCAAATGCTTATCGCCTTTTTATTTCATAAAAAAAATTTTACCGTGCATTCATTTGAAGTAACTGGCGGGAAAAAATTGAGCGGCGAGATTACGCCACAGGGCGCAAAGAACGAAGCGCTGCAAATCATCAGCGCTGTTTTATTGACGCCTGAAAAAATAGCGGTTACCAATATCCCGGATATACTGGACGTGAACCTCCTGATTGAATTATTAGGCGAGATGAACGTGAAGATTGAGCGCAGAAGCCGCGATACCTGTGTGTTTCAGGCAGATCATGTGGATATTGATTACCTGCGGAGCGAAACCTACCGAAAAAAGAGCGGGCGCCTGCGTGGCTCTGTGATGGTGGCTGGCCCTATGCTTGCAAGATTTAAAAAAGCCTTTATAGCAAAACCGGGCGGCGATAAAATTGGAAGAAGAAGGTTGGATACGCATATCATAGGGTTTGAAAAATTAGGCGCAGCATTCAACTATGATTCCGATGACAATTTTTTTCATCTCGAAGCACCTAATCTACAAGGTGCCGATTTGTTATTAGATGAGCCATCGGTTACCGGCACTGCAAATATTGTGATGGCAGCATCCATGGCGAAAGGGAAAACAACTATCTACAATGCAGCATGCGAACCATACATTCAGCAATTGTGCAAAATGCTGAACAGGATGGGAGCAAAAATAAGTGGCATCAGCAGCAATCTGCTCACTATTGAGGGTGTAGATTACCTTGGTGGAACGGAACACAAAATGTTGCCGGATATGATTGAAGTGGGTTCCTTCATCGGGCTTGCCGCAATGACGCAAAGCGATATCACTATTAAGAATGCAGGTATTGAAAACTTAGGTATCATACCAGATAAGTTCAAACAGCTTGGTATAGAAATGGAATTCCCGGGAGATGATATACACATACCATCGCAGGATGTTTACGAGATACAAACTTTCCTCGACGGATCTGTTCTTACTGTGTACGATCATCCATGGCCGGGATTCACTCCGGATTTATTGAGCATCGTATTGGTAGTGGCCACCCAGGCCAAAGGCAGCGTGCTGATCCATCAGAAGATGTTTGAGAGCAGGTTGTTTTTTGTTGACAAACTGATTGATATGGGCGCACAGATTATTTTGTGCGACCCGCACCGCGCCGCCGTAATTGGATTGGGAAGAGCACAAAAATTGCGCGCCATCACCATGAGCACGCCAGATATCAGGGCTGGCGTGGCTTTGCTGATTGCTGCCTTGAGCGCTGAAGGAAAAAGCACCATTCAGAATATTGACCAGATCGACAGGGGCTATCAATATATTGACGAAAGGTTGAAGAAACTGGGGGCGCAGATAAAGAGAGTATAATGAATAGAAATCATGGAAGATATACTGATCGATCTTACATTTAGAGAAAGTGATTTTACGGAGATTTATTACCTGAACGGCAATAAGAACATATTTGCATATTCATCAATAAAAAAAATAAGTTTCAGGATTTTATTATTAGCAATAGCGAGCACAGTGATTTATTTTTTTTCAATTAATTTTCCAATATTAAGTTGGCTATTAATAATCGGTATTATTGTCATAGGCATTAGCATATCCCGGTTTTTTGTTCTTGGCTTCAGATATTATTCACGGAAAAACCGTATAGATAAATATTTAAAAGAACTGTCAGGTATTCAATATTTCAGATTGATTTTAAAGGGAAATTCATTCGAATCCATTCAGGATAGTGAAACTAAAATAGAAAAGTGGGGCAATATCAGATTATCAACAATCGGGGATAAGTATATCTGGATAAATTCAAGCAGTGGAGATAAATACTTATTTCCAGCTAAATCAATGAAGCCCGAAGAATTTGAAAGACTGAAAGAGCTTATTAAAGAAAAGACGAAGTAATAATTAAATCATTTTCACAAAAATCCAGCACAACTTGGATCTAGCAGCCAACAAACTCATCATCATCACCGCTCCATCCGGCGCAGGCAAAACTTCCATCACGCGCTACTTGCTGTATGAATTCCCGCAGCTTGCTTTTTCTGTTTCTGCTGCTACCCGCCAGCCCAGAAGAGATGAAAAAAATGGAGTGGATTATTATTTCATCGATCTGGATGAGTTCAGGCAAAAAATCCAGCACAATGAATTTCTGGAATGGGAAATGGTATATGAGGGAAAATATTACGGCACCCTGAAAAGCGAACTGGAGCGAATTTGGGCAAATAAGCAAACCCCTGTTCTTGATATTGATGTGAAAGGCGCCATTCATGTGCAGCAGCAATTTGCAGAAAATTGCCTCTCCATTTTCATTGAACCTCCCTCTATAGAAGTGTTGAAACGCCGGCTTGAATCAAGAGGAACTGAAGGACTTGAGTCGCTGCAAAATCGTGTCAATAAAGCATCCTACGAAATATCCTTCAAGCATCATTTCAATAAAATCATTGTGAACGATGACCTTTCTAAAGCTTGCTCAGAAGCCGAAAAGATTGTTGAAGAGTTTATAGCTTAATACAGAAAAGCGGCTCAATATTACGGGGGATGTGTTTAGCATTTCAGGTTTTTAGGAGTAAATTTGCTTTTCTATGATCAATTTGTACACTTTCATATGGATTGGCATTGCGTGGCTCATGATTTTCTTTTTTACCGGCATCGAGATCGCCTTTATAAATGCCAATAAATTATCTATTGAATTAAAAAAGAAACAAGGTCTCAAAAGCAGCATCATTCTATCCCATCTAATGGAACACCCGGCGCAGTTCATTGGTGCGACGGTGATTGGTTTCACCATTTCTCTGGTACTTTTCGGGCTGATGGTGGGCGAAACGCTGTCGCCATTCTGGAACTGGCTCATCACTAAAATACATATACCAAGCGGGTATGTAAATGCGATGCGCCTTTTTTTTGAGACCGTTCTTTCAGGCATTTTCATTTTGTTTTTTGGAAGTGTGGTCCCAAAATCATTGTTCCGCGCGAAAAGCGATGCGCTGCTTGGATTTTTTGCCCGTACCGCAAAATTCTTCTACGAGCTGTTCAACCCACTCGTCTATTTTTTTATAGCCATTTCAAAATGGGTTCTGAAATATGTTTTTAATGTGCGCATAGAAGAAGGCCGGGAAGTGTTTTCCAGTGCCGGCTTCGAGCATTTCTACCAGCAAACCGGAGAGAGCATTGAAGAGAACCAGGACATGAACACAGAACTTTTTGAAGCAGCGCTATCATTGCCAAAAGTAAAGGTGCGAGAATGTCTGGTGCCACGAAAGGAAGTAGAGGGTATTGACCTGAACGTTTCTATAGAAGAAGCCCGAAAGAAATTTATTTCAACAAAGCTCAGCAAATTGGTGGTGTATGACGGGAATCTCGATCATGTAGTAGGTTATATACATCAATTGGATTTATTCAAAAACCCGCCTTTCACAAAATCCATATTGCTTCCCATACCCGCAGTGCCCGAAAGCATGGGCGCAACAGACCTCATCAACAAATTCACTACTGAAAGAAAAAGCATTGCATGGGTGGTTGATGAATTCGGAGGCACGGCAGGCATTGTGACAATGGAGGATCTGCTCGAAGAGATTTTTGGCGAGATAAAAGACGAATATGATACCGAAGAATTTGAAGAGAAAAAGTTGTCTGCCGACGAATTCATTTTTTCCGGCCGGTTGGAACTTGACTACCTCAATGAAAAATACGGGCTGGAATTTCCCGATAAAGAATCAGAAACGCTATCCGGTTTCATCATAAATGAACATGAAACCATTCCGCGACAGAAAGAGCATATCATCATCGGCGATTATGAATTTGAGATATTGAATGTTACAGACACCCGTATTGAAATGGTCAGGATGAAAATACTCAGATAGCCATTATAAGCCGCACAGGCCTTGCTTTATTAACCATTGTTAATTCGTGGTTAAACAGCATAGCTTTTTTCAATAGAAGGTTTTTTTTAGCCAATTTAGCACCATCCTTATCAATTAATCACATATTTTTTCATAGGTCAGTTAGGAGTAACAATGCACCCCGCTCGGGGTGCTTGTTTTTTTGGGCAATAGGCTCATGAGCTACTATGAAATATTCTTGGGCAGCAATGGTAATTTTATTTCCGACTCAGTTGAAGTTCACAAAAAAATGACCGGCAATTTATTAATGAAATTTGTTGAGTCTTTTTTCGTTATCACAAGTATAACTTTGTTTTCTATCTGACAAATTAAAAAAAATGCTTTCACCCTTCGATCTGACAAAACCGATTGCTATAGGCAGTGATCATGCTGGTCTTGATTATAAGACTGAAATTATAAAATGGTTGACTGCAAAAGGCCTGCGGGCAAAGGACTTTGGAGTGGATGAAAATAAATCTGTTGATTACCCTGATTATGCGCATCCGGTAGCAAGCTCTGTTGAGAATGGAGATGCGGCATTTGGCATTTTGTTATGCGGCACCGCCAATGGAGTATGCATGACCGCCAATAAGCATCAGCATATACGTGCAGCGCTCTGCTGGGAAAGTGAAGTGACAAAATTGGTTCGGCAACACAACAATGCAAATATCATTTGCCTGCCCGCCCGATTTATTGCATTGGAGTTTGCAAAAAGCCTTCTTGATATTTTTATAGCAACTGATTTTGAAGGCGGGCGTCATCAAAAAAGAATAGATAAGATAAGTTGTGCGTGAGAAAGGATGCATACGGGTTTCGGAACACGGATAAAAGCCCGGGGAAGGCGCTGTTTTAGCGCGTCTTCAATCCTTATGCCTTTCTTTGATCTCCGTTTTCATTTTGCACCGTTCGATATCCTGCTTGAAATCCTTTATTTTATCATCGCTCTGGCTCACAAGGATTGCTTTTTCAAAATAAAAAATTGCTTTGTCATAATCTGATCTCAGCTCTTCCATCAGGGCATAACGGCCATACACCCACGATTTATCTATGGTGCGCACTTTTAAGCATTTCCCTAAATGGCGTGTCAACTCATCTGTTCGTTCCATGTCCATCAGCAAAGCAGCAATATGGAAATAAGAATGTGGATAAAGCGGATCGCATTTGATGGCTGTTAAAAAATGGTTCTCTGCCTTTGCATAATCATCAAACTGCGTCTTGTAAAGCCATCCCATGGAATTGTGCGCTGGTGCGCTATCCGGCTCTTCGTACAGAATACTCTCGTATTTTTTGAAAGCCTCTGCATAGTTATTATTCTTAATATCTGATTCTGCTTCAAGATAAAGCTCTTCTGAATTCGCATTCATGATGTGACATTTTTTACCAGCCGAGTATCCATGCAAAAACCAATGGTGCTACAATGGTGGCATCGCTTTCGATAATAAATTTGGGGGTTTGGATGTCTAATTTCCCCCAGGTGATTTTTTCATTTGGCACTGCACCAGAATAAGATCCGTAGGAAGTAGTCGAATCGGATATCTGGCAGAAATAACTCCAGAAAGGCACATCGTGCCATTCAAGATCCTGGTACATCATCGGAACAACACAAATCGGAAAGTCGCCTGCAATGCCACCTCCAATCTGAAAGAACCCGACTCCTTTTCCTGATGAATTATTGCGATACCAATCGCTGAGTTCCACCATATATTCAATGCCGCTTTTCATGGTGCCTGCTTTCAATTCTTTTTTTATGATGTAGGAGGCGAAGATATTCCCCATTGTACTGTCTTCCCAGCCGGGCACCACTATAGGTATATTTTTTTTTGCCGCAGCAAGCATCCAGCTATCTTTTGGGTCTATTTCATAATATTGCTCAAGCACTCCGCTCAGCAGCATTTTGTACATATACTCATGGGGGAAAAATCGCTCACCGGCATTATCAGCATCTTTCCATATTTTGAAAATATGTTTTTGCAACCTTCTGAAAGCTTCTTCTTCGGGGATGCATGTATCCGTTACCCGGTTGTAATGGTTCTCGAGCAAATCCCATTCTTCTTTGGGGCTAAGCTCACGGTAATTTGGCACACGCTTGTAATGGCTGTGCGCAACAAGGTTCATGATATCTTCTTCCAGGTTAGCGCCTGTGCAACTGATGATAGCCACTTTGTCCTTGCGGATCATTTCCGCCAGGCTGATCCCTAATTCCGCGGTGCTCATCGCTCCTGCAAGCGTAATCATCATTTTGCCTCCTTCAGCCAGATGAGTTTCATATCCTTTTGCCGCATCCATCAGCGCAGCCGAATTGAAATGGCGGTAATGATGTTGTATAAACTGAGATACAGGTCCTTTATTCATAAATGCTTTTTACTTTAGTTTCCAATGACAAGAGAGCAAAAGTAATTTTTTTTTTGCAGCTAATGATTGCGGCAGATCAGACAGAAAAATACCGCGTAAAGAAAATGGTCTCTTGACATTGGGTGAAATTTGTGAGTGGCAAAAGAAAATCCCGCTCATGGCGGGATTTTCTTTGTAAAGAAATTATCATGCAAACTAAGCGTTATTCTTTTTTGTTCTTTTATACACTGACCATCCGGTTAAACCATTTGATTTAAGTATCAGCGTTTCGTCGGCTGTTTCTAAAGTAACATAATATGTGCTTTGCCCTTCTGAAGCCATTTCGAACAAGTCGGAAATCCACCGGTCATTGTAATTTTTCATAAGATCTGACATCAAATTAATTGGCAGTTTGTCTGAAAGAATGTTCCTCACCACCCCGATCAATTCCCCGCTTTCATTGTAATAAGCAAACATCACCTGACCGTACATCGTAAATGTTGCCTTTATATAATTGGTCTCTTTTTGCCATTTAACTTCTTTGGCGGTTGCGAAATCCTTATGGAAAGACTTAGTTACCTGATCATTTACATTATCGTTGGCGTTAGCGGAGGCGCTGGCCAATCCAATGGTTAGCATAATTGCAGTTGTGAAAATTACCTTTTTCATTTTTTTTAGTTTATAATTTTAAAAAATTTGTTTTGTTTGTTTGATATATAAGACGCGTGTTTTTTTAAGATGTTGCAGTTTCTAAGAAAATATTTTCAGGGTTTTTATACGTTGCTGTTGTTGTTGATTCGTTTGACGGAGCAAAATTATTTTTGTTACAGTAACGGGCAAGCAAATAGTGATTAGTGGATGCAGTTGTTAATTTCGTTAAGAAAACGACGGATAATATTATACCCGATTAAATGCCAAAACTCAATACAGTAAAGTATTCCGTGACTTTGCAACTCCGGAAAACATCTGATGTTAAGGATTTCATAAGAAAATTCATTAACTATCGGGCAGTGAAATCGCGTCGCATTTTTCGGAGTACACATTAGGTAAATTGAACATAAATAATATTTGTCAGCTAAAATTATTATTTAGATATTTGTCTAAATATGCAATTGCATACTAAAGGATGAATATACTTTTTAAAGCATTGAACGATAATACGCGGCGTGAGATACTGGAGTTATTGCGCAATAGGGATCTTACAGCAGGAGAAATTGCCGACCAGTTCCATATTTCAAAGCCAAGCATTTCGCACCATCTTGATTTGCTGAAGCAGGCCGGGTTGGTGGAAGCGGTGAAAGAAGGACAGTTTATTTATTATTCACTGAACACCACCGTGGTAGATGAGATTGTGAAATGGCTCATGCGATTCAAAACAAAAAGGAAATAAATATGTATGAACAACCGATATCCCGTACGTGATGTGTTTATTTTGGTAGTGGCAATGGTGCCAATTGCATATCTGGCATACAACTACAATGCGTTGCCGCAGGTTGTGCCAACTCATTTTGATCTCGAGGGCAAGGCAAATGGGTTTAGCGACAAAAGAGAGATGTGGTTCATTGTGTCTTTTTTAAGCGCACTTTCAGCAGGAATTTATTTTTTGATAAAGAACCTTCCGAAAATTGACCCGAAAAAAACAGCCGGGTTATCAGTACATGCATTCAATAAAATTTCTATTGCAATAGTGATACTGATTTCTGCATTGAATATTCTGATCATTTATTCAGGCATCAACGGTAGCGTAATGCTTAATAAATTGCTCTTTCCTTTCCTCGGATTATTTTTTGTGTACATGGGAAACATGATGCACAGCATTAAACCGAATTATTTTGTTGGCATCAGAGTACCATGGACATTGGAGAATGAAGATAACTGGCGTGCGACGCATCAATTTGGTGGTAAGCTCTGGTTCATCGGAGGAATCATCATAACATTATCCACGCTGTTGTTTCCCCTAAAATCAGGCAGCATCATTTTTATGTGCGGCATCGGCTGCCTCGGAATCATCCCTGTAATCTATTCATACATCTATTTCAAAAAACATAAACAACTTCCATGAAATATTTTTCCTGCCATAACACTCACCTCGGTAATTGCGATATTATGTGCATGAAATAATTCATCTGGAGCAACACACTTACAAACTCAGCGGCCACCTTTTGAATATTATAGCCACCGTTTTGAATATGACAATGCCGATCATATCGTGGGAGAATGGCCTAAGAAAATCTAAAACTCGATAAGAGTTATCGGCGAAAAACATAATGTGATATAATTTTTGCCCTCAGTACTTTTGCAAAATGAATTATCTCGCCCATGCGTGGCTTTCGTTCAATGACCCGGAAATCCTCGCCGGCAACATGATCAGTGATTTTGTGAAAGGCAAAAGGAAATTTGATTACCCTGCACAAATCCAGAAAGGCATTGCGTTGCACAGAGCAATAGATGAATTCACAGACAGGCATGAAGAAACAAGAAAAGCAAAAGCGTTTTTCAGGGCTGAATATGGTCTTTATGCAGGAGCTTTTGTCGATATTATTTATGACCACTTTTTAGCGACTGACAGTGATGAATTTCCGGAGCACGGGCTGGCATCTTTTTCGAAAAAAGCATACCTGCAGTTGCAGGCAAAGGAAGATTTATTCCCGGAAAAATTCCGTCAGCTATTTTACTACATGCAAGTTCATGACTGGCTATACAATTATCAGTTCACGGAAGCCATTGACAAAAGCTTCAGAGGTCTTATGCAAAGGGCTGCTTACATAAATGACGTTACCGCTGCCTTTTCAATATTTGAGAACAATTATGCTGAATTGAAAAAGTGCTATGAAATTTTTTTCCCATTGCTCAAAAAATTTGCATTTCATCAATTCAATGAGCTAATCTCAACCTAAGAACCCGATCTCCGGAGATTTATTTTTAAATAATAGAGCGTAGTAATTGTAATTTCTATATTTACACTATGTGTGGAATCTCAGGCATCATATCAATCAATCCGAATAATATCAGCAATCAACGGCTGAAAAAAATGACTGATTCTATTGCTCATCGTGGCCCTGATGGCGAAGGGTTCTGGATAAATGCCAAAGGCAGTGCGGGTTTCGGACACCGGCGCTTATCAATTATTGACCTTTCTGAAAATGCTTCGCAGCCTATGCATTATGCCAACCGCTATTCGGCTGTGCATAATGGTGAGATATATAATTACATTGAAATAAAAGAAGAACTCAGCAAAAAGGGCTATTCTTTTCGAACAAGATCTGACACGGAAATTATTTTAGCTGCATACGATTGTTACCAGGAAGAATGCCTGCAGCATTTTGATGGCATGTTTGCGTTCGCCATTTGGGATGAAAAAGAACAATCCCTTTTTTGCGCAAGAGACCGTTTTGGCGAAAAGCCATTATATTATTCTTTCGATGAAGGACAATTTATTTTTGGTTCCGAGGCAAAAGCCTTATGGGCGGCAGGTATAGAAAAAAAAGTGAATGAACCTCTTTTATTGAACTATCTCGCATTAGGTCATACTCAAACTCCTGTTGATAAGACCATCACTTTTTTTCAGGAAATTTTTTCACTGCCGCCTGCGCATTACATACAGTTCCAATTATCGACTTTTACTTTTCAGCTTGCTGATTACTGGGATTGCAATAAAGAAACAAAAATCAACGTCGGTGAAAAGGATGCCGCAGAAAAGTTAAAGGAGTTATTTTATATTTCGGTAAAACGAAGGCTGCGCAGCGATGTGCTGTCAGGCACCTCATTAAGCGGAGGCCTTGACAGCTCATCAATTGCTGCCGCAATAAACCAACTAAATGCAGGCAATTTCAGCCATAAGACTTTTTCAGCAACTTTCCCGGGGTTTGATAAAGACGAGTCGGAGTACATAAATATCACGGCAAAAAAATTCAACCTGGAAAATTATGCTGTCACCCCAACTGCTGATGGCTTTATAAAAGACTTCGAAAAATTATGCTATCATCAGGAGATGCCATTTTCGTCTTCCAGCGTGTATGCACAATACAAAGTTTTTGAGCTCGCTTCACAGAATAATATAAAAGTCCTGCTTGACGGACAGGGCGCTGATGAAGTCTTTGCAGGTTACCCGAAATATATTCATTGGCATTTGCAGGAATTGATCAGAGGAAACCTTTTTAGTGCCCTGAAAGAAAAGAGAGCACTAAGGGAAAATAAAATTCAATTTGAATGGAACTGGAAGAATTATCTGGCTGCGTGGTTCCCAGCTCAGGCGTCCAATCAACTGGAGAAAAGAGAAGCAAGAAAATTGCTGAGGCAGGCTGATATTACCGATGATTTTAAGCAGCAATATTTTGACAGGCCAACCATCTATAAACCGCTCGTTACAAAATTGAATGATATCCTTTATTTCAGTGCATTTCAACAGGGCCTTGAGGAGCTGTTGCATTATGCCGACCGTAACTCAATGGCGCACGGAAGGGAGCTGCGCCTGCCATTTTTGAATCATGAACTGGTACAGTTTATTTTTTCTTTGCCGGGCAGTTTTAAAATACACAATGGCTGGACAAAATGGATACTGAGGAAAGCTATGGACAGTAAGCTTCCCGCAGAAATCACATGGCGAAAGGACAAAACAGGCTTCGAGCCTCCGCAGAAGATGTGGATGCAAAATGCAACGATAAGGGAATGCGTACATGCAGCAAAAAAAAGACTGGTAGAAAAAAAGATACTGAAGCCGGAGTCATTGAATAAAAAAAATCAGCCGCTGGATATTTATGCGGCTGACAACTTTGACTGGCGCTATCTTATAGCAGCAGGCTGTATATAGAAAAGCCAATTGTTTTCTGTTACGCTTTTTTGAATTTATCCACTACTTCAAAAGCTACTCCTCCATCAGATTTTACTATTGTCCAGCCTTTGTCATCTTTTAACTGGATAAAATAAACAATACCTTCCTGGTTGCTAACTTCAGTAACAATATCGACCACTTTTGAAGCATAAGACTTTTTAAGCGCACAAAGAATATTCAGTGGCAGATACTGTTCTTTATAATAACGGATTGAGCTCAGCAGGTTGCCTGCGGGATCATAACTGGCTCTTATCATAATGTCATTCTGATTAAAGCTCACATAATAATGATCGGGATACTCTACCCATTTTATATTGCTGGCTTTTGAAAAAACAGAGTGGAAAGACTTCAACACTTTCTCGCTGACATCTGCCTTTGCTGAAAAAACACTCAGGGATAAAACACCTGCAATACATGCTGCTGTAAGAAAATTCTTTTTCATGGCTGTAATTTTTTTAATGGTAAAATGAGAATGCTGGTATGAAAGTACAATCGCAAACAACCGAAGTCAAGCACATCTTTACTACTGGCAAAAAATATTTTTCCTCTTGTGATTCAATAGTGCAAGATATGTACGATGAAATTCGTATTTTTTTATGAAATGCTTGCCAGCCCTGCATTTCAATTTTGTTGCACGTTATTTTTCGGGTCGGGTTAAGTTTTCGTTAAACTACAATGCCGGAATTAACAAATTTGTTTTGAAGCAATATGAATATAAAATACTGTTTACAGGGATAATGGATAATTCCTCACCTTTGCTTGCTAACAAATCAAAAGAACAGAAATGAAACTTGCTACAAAGCTGATACATGCAGGGATTGAACCCGATCCAACTACAGGTGCTATCATGACACCGATTTATCAAACGTCTACTTATGTTCAGTCGGCACCGGGACAGAATAAAGGGTATGAATATGCGCGCTCCCAAAACCCTACCAGAAAAGTGCTTGAAGATGCGCTCGCGATTATTGAAAACGGGAAATATGGTTTGTGCTTTAGCAGCGGTGTGGCAGCAACAGATGCAGTGATCAAATTATTGCAGCCCGGCGATGAAGTGATTGCAGGCAATGACTTGTATGGCGGCACTTACAGGTTATTCACAAAAGTGTTTGAAAAATTCGGCATCAAATTTCACTTTATTGATCTGCAGGATGCGGGAACTATAAAAAAATATATCAACAGCAACACAAAGCTGATCTGGATAGAAACGCCGACAAATCCCTTAATAAATATTATTGATATTGAAGCGGTCTCCGCAATTGCAAAAGCGCATGGTATCTTAACTTGTGTCGACAACACTTTTGCAACGCCATTCTTGCAGAATCCACTGGACTTTGGCATTGATATCGTTTTACATTCTGCCACCAAATATCTTGGAGGCCACAGCGATGTGATCCATGGCTGCCTGATGATGAATGATGCGGAGCTGAGAGAAAAATTATATTTCATCCAAAAAAGCTGCGGCGCAGTACCTGGCCCGCAAGATTGTTTTTTGATTTTGCGCGGATTAAAGACATTGCATATACGCATGGAAAGGCATTGCGAGAACGGAGAAAAGATTGCCTATTATTTACGGAATCAAGAAAAGGTCGCTAAGGTGTTCTGGTGCGGGTTTGAAGATCATGCAGGGTATACAGTTGCCAAAAAGCAAATGCGTGGTTTTGGTGGTATGATAAGCTTCGAGCTGAAAAACGAAAGCGTTGAGGAAGCTACAAGAGTTTTATCATCAACAAAAATATTTTCACTCGCAGAAAGTCTGGGTGGGGTTGAATCCCTTATTAATCATCCTGCAACCATGACACATGCGTCCATACCAAGGGAGGAAAGGATTAGAAACGGGCTGAGCGATTCATTGATCAGGTTGAGTGTTGGTATTGAAGATGTGGATGACCTGATCGAAGACCTTGCTCAGGCAATTGGATAATTCATCAAGTGTAGCTTCCGGATGATCCAAAAAAATTTAAAAGAATTTCTTGATAAAAAAGTTGATGAATACAATCAGCCTTTTTTTATTCCAAACGACCCTGTTTGTATCCCTCACTTGTTCATCAAGAAACAAGATATAGAAATTTCCGCTTTTTTTGCAGCTATTTTTTCCTGGGGAAATCGGACAACCATTATAAAAAAAAGCAAAGAGCTGATGGATCTGATGGATCATGCACCCCATGATTTTTGTTTGTCACACACTGATAAAGAATTAAAAAAATTACTGGGATTTAAGCATCGTACATTCAATGCAACAGATCTTTTATATTTTATTGAATTCATGAAATCGCATTATTCAGAAAGCATTTCACTTGAAACCGCTTTTATAAAATGGATGACTGCAAATGATGAAACACTTGAAAATGGATTAAACGGCTTTTATCATTATTTTTTCTCATTGCCTGATGCACCTGCGCGAACACGGAAGCACATTGCATCCCCAGAAAAAAAATCATCCTGTAAAAGGTTGAATATGTTCCTTCGCTGGATGGTCAGGAATGACACCAAAGGCGTTGACTTTGGTTTATGGAAAAATATTTCTCCTTCGCAATTGGTTTGCCCTGTTGATCTGCACGTGGCGAGGGTCGCAAAACGCTTTGGTTTTCTTGAACGCAATCAAATTGACTGGCAGTCCGCACTGCAGCTTACAGCACATCTGCGTACGTTGGACGGGATCGATCCGGTAAAATATGATTTTGCACTGTTTGGCCTGGGCGTTATGGAGCATTATTGATAGAAAAAATTACTGATAATGGAAAATGAAGAACTGATAATTGCCTTAAACACCCACCTGCATATTGAGCTTGCGGAAAAGATTACTTTTGACGAGATAAAAGAAAAGATGGCTGCTTATATCAATCATCTCATTAATCATGACTTCCAGCAATTAGTAATGCTTCTATATCGAGTGGATGTGAATGAGAGCAAATTGAGATCATTGCTGAAAGAAAACCGAAATGAACATGCAGGAAGCCTGATTGCTGAACTGATCATCGAAAGGCAGCTTCAAAAAATAAAGACACGTAAAGAATATTCTAAAAAACAAGAAGATAATACCAGCGAAGAAAAATGGTGAACCGGATTTTAGCTATGGTTTGAAGCCTTGGCCCCGATAAAAAAATCATTTGAACATCAGTTCCTGCACTTTCTCCTTATCTTCTTTTTCTTTTTTCAGGTTGAACATGGTACCGAACACCCTGTCCCAGATAGTTGTGCTTACACCAAAACCCTGATGCTCGTTTTTGTAATGATGCAGATGGTGATTGCGCCATAGGGGTTTCAACCACTTAAAGGGAGGATTCCATGCATGTATGGCATAATGCATGCTTCCATACAACAGGTAGCCAAGCATAAAACCGGGAAAAAACATGAATGTGTTTTTTTGTATAAAGGCATACATCAGCATAAAAACGGTGGAGGAAAGTATGATGCTTGGCACAGGCGGCATGAAAAGGCGTTCTTTGTCACGAGGGTACTCATGGTGATTACCATGCATCACGTAAATAATTTTTCTTGAGCGTTCGCTTTCAGCTATGAAATGAAAAATAAACCGGTGCATGATGTATTCAAAAAAAGTCCAGAAACAAATGCCGGAAATAAATGTCAACGCTATCCTGATTATCGAAAAATCCAGATGTGTGTTGCTATAGTATAAAAAATAAATGATCACAGGAAAATAAATGCCCCAAATCACCAGTGGGTGCGTTTTTGTGAGCATCTCCAGGTATTGGTTCCTGAACAATTGCGCCTGACCCTTATTATGGATTTTCTCAAATTTCATGCTCCAAGAATTAGTCTGCAAAAATACGGATAACCATCCTATTTGCATCATACCCGAATCCAAAATATTGCAATTGAATAACTTTTGCCTTAAACGTTAACAAAAATCGAGCATTGATTAATTGCCTATTTTTATCTACAGTAAATTAATAAATATGAAACTTGTTTCTTACCTGGTTGACGGGCACGACCAATTGGCAATTTTAGTGGATGGACTGTTGTACGATATGGAAATCATTCATCCGGATCTGCCCAACAGCATCAATATGTTTTTGAACTATTGGGATGATTATTTGCCTGTCGCCCAAGCAGGCGAGATCGCCATTCTGGAAGAAAGCATATCCAAGGAAAGAGGCATTCCCTATGACTCGGTCGAAGTCATTTCGCCAGTCCCCTTTCCGCCTTCCTGCCGGGATGGGTATGCGTTCTATCAACATGTGGCAACTGCCCGGCGAAACCGCGGAGCGCAAATGATTGCAGAGTTTGAGCAATATCCGGTTTTTTATTTCACTAACCATCATAGCATCCAGGGGCCGGGAAATATTAAGTGCATGCCCGATCATTTTGAGAAACTGGATTTTGAATTGGAAGCTGCAATTGTGATCAGCAAGCATGGGCGCAATATCCGGGCAGAAGATGCGGACGAGTATATTGCCGGTCTGATGATCATGAATGATGTGAGCAGCAGAAAACTGCAAATGGAAGAAATGCAAATGAACCTCGGGCCTGCTAAAGGAAAGGATTTTGCAACAGCCGTTGGGCCCTCTCTCGTAACGTTGGATGAGTTGAAGGAATTCGAAACAAATTGCAAAGAGGGGCATGTTGGCAAAAGTTGGAAGTTGCGCATGCTATGTAGCGTAAACGGCGTCAAAGTCAGCGATGGAAACCTGAAAGATATGGACTGGACATTTGCCGAGATCATCGAACGCGCTTCTTACGGCGCGGATCTTTACGCAGGCGATATCATCGGCAGCGGCACCGTCGGTACCGGATGCTTTTTAGAACTGAACGGTACAGGCAAGTTAAATAATCCCGATTATGTTGAGCAATGGCTTCAGGAGGGCGATGTAGTTCAGATGGAAATAGATGGATTAGGTATTCTGGAAAATACAATTGTGAAAGAAGGGGATGATTTTTCGATACTGTCAAGGAAGAAAAATATTTTGACATGAAAAAAACTGATACAAAATTGCATATTGGAATAGACTCTTTGCCTTTCTCGATAAAGAACAGCAAAATATTAACTGGCAACAATCTTATTGAACTTGGCAATGTGCAAAAAATCCCTGAAGTAGATGGTTCCTTTGATGATGAACGGCTAAAGGATATCATGCAGTATTATTCGGTGAACCCGGATGAATTGGAAAATGAACTGCATATTTATGCCAAAGAATTGCTTCTGGAAGGAAAATTAAAAGAAGCCTGGCAGGTATTGATCACACTAAATGCCTGAATCACTTCAGGGATTATTTGATTGAGAAAGAGGAGGAGATATTTAATAAAGCAATTGGTGAGCCGGGCTTATATTCTAAGTTACCTGGTATGCACCATCAAAATTCCATCAGTCACCCAAAATCCCTGCTCAGACATTACCTTTGCTCAAATTTTTTTTGAACGCTTCCAATTATGAGCACACTACATCTATCTGAACAGGAAAGTATTCGCCGCGAGAAACTGACCGAATTGCAAAAGTTGGGCATTGACCCATATCCTGCAGCTTTATATCCAGTTTCTTCTACAGCAGTTTTTATTAAAGCAAACTATAGAGGGGAAGAAAATAAAAATGATTTTAGAGATGTATGTCTCGCGGGCCGCATTATGGGAATACGCGATATGGGTAAAGCTTCATTTGCAGTGCTTCAGGACAGTACCGGCAAAATCCAGTTGTATTTGAAACGCGATGAAATCTGCACCACAGAAGATAAAACTTTGTATGATAAAGTGTGGAAGCACCTCCTCGACATCGGCGATATCATCGGGGTAAAGGGATATGTTTTTACCACAAAAACGGGCGAGACATCCGTGCACGTAAATGAACTAACGCTATTGGCAAAATCGTTGCGCCCACTGCCCGTTGTAAAAGAAAAAGAAGGAGAAACCTTTGATGCCGTTACAGATCCCGAGTTCAGGTACAGGCAACGGTATGCAGATTTGATTGTTAACCCGCAGGTGAAAGAAACGTTTATCAAACGAACAAAAATGGTAAACGCAATACGTTCGTTTTTGAACGATAAAGGCGCATTGGAAGTAGATACACCGGTGCTGCAAAGCATCCCGGGCGGGGCGGCAGCGAGGCCTTTCATTACGCACCATAATGCATTAGATGTTCCTTTTTACCTGCGCATCGCAAATGAGCTTTACCTGAAACGGCTTATTGTCGGAGGCTTTGACTGGGTTTATGAATTCAGCAGGGATTTCAGGAATGAGGGAATGGACAGGACACACAACCCTGAGTTCACTATACTTGAATGGTACACTGCCTATAAAGATTATTTCTGGATGATGGAAACAACGGAACAATTGCTGGAAACAACAGCCATTGCAATCAATGGGTCTGCTAAGGTTATTTCGGGGGATAAGGAAATTGACCTGACAGCTCCTTATAAACGAATAAGCATATACGATGCTATTATAGAGCACACAGGCATTGACGTTAGCAATATGGATGAAGCCCAATTGAGGGATACATGCAGGCAACTGAATATTCATGTTGATACTACGATGGGCAAAGCAAAATTGATCGATGAGATTTTCGGCAATAAATGTGAGGCACATTTCATTCAACCAACTTTCATCACCGACTATCCGGTAGAAATGAGCCCGCTCACAAAAAAGCATCGCAGCAAACCCGGTCTGGTGGAACGTTTTGAACTGATGATCAATGGCAAAGAAATTGCCAATGCATACAGCGAGCTGAATGATCCGCTTGAACAACGGGCACGCTTTGAAGAGCAATCAAAATTGATGGAGCGTGGTGATGATGAGGCCATGTTCATTGACCATGATTTCCTGCGTGCTTTGGAGTATGCTATGCCACCAACTTCCGGCATTGGAATTGGCATTGACCGCTTGTGCATGCTGTTAACTAACCAGCCTTCTATCCAGGATGTATTATTTTTCCCGCAAATGAGACCTGAGAAAACTCCGGAATAACAAATAGTAAATCTTAAACCTATTTATAAAAATGCAGGCCATAACGCCTGTGTTTTATTTTAGAACTATGCTGTCTGATAAAATATAATCAGCAAAGTGGTAAAGATTTTTTATATTAGGTAAATAAAACGATTGCTATATGAACAATTCAACTATCTCCCGCACGGGCATTATTCTGTATGCCCTGGTAATAGGTTTTTTTGGTGTCAATCATTTTTTAAACAGGACTGGTTTTCAGAACACCATCCCATCATTCTTACCTTATGGTATTTTTTGGCTTTACCTTACTGGCATTGCTTTGATCGCAGCAGCCATATCTTTTTTATTGGGCTGGAAAACAAAGCTCGCCGGACTGCTGCTTGCTGCTTTCCTGATCATTATTGTTCTGAGCGTTCACCTGCCTGCGTATATAAACGGAACTGCAAATGCAGCGTTGAGTGTGCCATTGATCAACCTGGTTAAGGACACTGGTCTTGCCGCAGGCGCTTTAATGATTGCAGGTAAAGGAGACTGACACATTCCATTGCTTCCCGCTTCTTTTGAAACGACATAGAAATGCTGTATTTGTTGCTTTTGTTTAGCCAAAATGGCTTGCTCACAAAAAAGTTAAAAGCATTTTTGTTAATATTGATGCCGCAGAAAGCAAAATCATTTTACAAGGATACTGATGGCTTACAATGAAAAGCTAATCAATCGGATAAGAGAAGCACTTTCGGGCATTGCCAAAGTAGAAGAAAAGAAAATGTTCCGGGGCATCACTTTTATGGTGAACGGAAAAATGTGTATCAGTGCAGGTGATACCCGTATCATGTGCCGCATTGATCCTTCATTGCATGAAGATGCTATTAAGAAAAAAGGTTGCCGGACTGTTGAGATGAAGGGCAGAGCTTATGCAGGGTTTATTTATGTGGACGAAGAAAGCATAAAGACAAAAAAAGATTTTGACTACTGGATAGGCCTTGCGCTTGCCTTTAATAAACATGCAATGGCATCTAATAAAAATAAAAAATAGCTCTTTGCCTGATTGGGCTTTTTTAGACCAGACATAAGCCGTATCAGATAGAGCTATGAAAATTAAATATAGAATTGTATTTTTAACTTTTAGTGCATTCTAAATTGACAAAGCGAACCATGTACAACCAGAATCTAACGAGAGCTTACTTACTGATTATTACCAGTCTTGCCCTTAATTATTCTCATGCTATAGCACAAGCTAAAATAAATGTTGAGCACGTGGAGCAAACGAAGGAAGCATTATTCAGCGATATTGATTGGGAAATATTCGACACGACTTCAAGCATTTCAAGAATCGCAATCGAAATCAAAGATGTGCAGGGTCTTTGGACAGCTTACAAAGGCGCATACCGTTTTGATGGAAATGTGAATGGCATGGAGCTCACTGCTCCGGTTATTTTTGAAGTAAGAGACGGTGAATACCGGCGCAATCCAAACAAAGATTTTAAAAAATTCGTCCTCAACGGAAATCTTATCATCAAGGCAGACGAAATGAAAATAGATACAGGGATCATAAATAAAATTACACCCACAGAACTGACCATTTCCTGGAAGAACAAAACGAATTACACCAGATATTACTATAAAAAATAGAGGATAAAAGAAACAATCAACTCATTTTGAAAGGAACTATCATTTCGAATGTGGGAATATTTACCTCAAAGGTTTTTTTGTTGTTCAGGTTCTCCATAATATAAGTGCCGTGCATTTTCCCCATCTCAGTACGCAGGTTGCAGCCGCTTACATACTGATAGCGCTCTTCGGGATTAAGCGTCGGTTGAACGCCCACCACGCCTTCGCCTTCTACTTCACGATAAGTACCGTTGCTGTCGAAAATGTGCCAGTGTCGCCTGTGAAGCTTTACAGGGAAATTATTGTGGTTTTCAAGCGTGATGCGGTATGCGAACATGTATTCGCCCTGCATGGGATTGCTGTAATCGGGCTGATAAAAAGTTTCCACGCTCACCTCAACTCCTTCTGAAATTTTATTTGCCATGGAAACAAATTTCATTAAAATTAGTCAAAATGCCCCGTTGTTAAAAGGATTCTTTGATATTTAATGTTCGCAATCTGTTTCTGCGCTATTTTTACGCAGATTTTATTTTGTATATTTTTTATTGAACAAATTTTATTGAAATGAAAATAGCTGTAGCAAAAGGAGATGGTATTGGACCGGAAATTATGGCCGCCGTGCTAAAAATTTTTGATGCAAACAAGGTACCATTGGAATACGAATATGTGGATATGGGCAAATGGGTTTTTGATAAAGGCTTTTCCAACGGAATGACACCCGAAGCACAACATACCATTGAAGAATTAGGCATATTGTTCAAAGGCCCGATGGAAACGCCCAAAGGCAAAGGTGTGAAAAGCGTGAACGTTACTGCAAGAAAAACATGGAACACCTATGCGAACAAAAGAGTGTTTCAGACTTTGCATGGAGTGGATACAGTTTTTTCAAAAGCAGGCATCCCCATCGACATTACTATTGTGCGGGAAAATATTGAAGATACTTATGGAGGCATTGAGCACATGCCAACCCACGATGTCGCGTTGAGCAGGCGTTTCATCACACGCCCGGGAAGCCTGCAGGTGATCAAGTATGCTTTTGAAATGGCCAAGAAAAAAGGCACCAAAAGAATTACCTGCGCACACAAAGCAAACATCATGAAACTTACGGATGGGCTATTCCTGGATTGCTTTAATGAAGTGGCCAAAGAATATCCTGAACTGAAAGCCGATGATGTGATCGTGGATGATCTGTGTATGAAATTAGTCACCCGGCCAGATTTATTTGACGTCATTGTACTCACCAATCTGCAAGGCGATATTGTGTCTGATCTTTGCGCCGGATTGGTTGGTGGGCTTGGGTTTGCGCCTTCGGCAAATATCGGAGACCATATTTCTATTTTTGAAGCAGTGCATGGAACAGCGCCGGACATCGCCGGAAAAAATATTGCCAACCCAACTGCATTATTATTGAGTGGCATTGCGATGCTTCGACACCTGGGGTTAATGGAAAATGCGGCTATCATCGAGAACGCCTTGTTATTTACTTTAGAGAGCGGCGTTCATACCGGAGATTTTGGCGATAAGAATATCCCTTCGGTGAATACCACAACATTTGCTGACACCATCATTGCAAATTTTGGCAAGAAGCCTGAACATGGTGAAAGGCCTTTATTACCAAACATGCCCGTGACGCCAACACTTTTTAAATTAGACCAGAATGCCATGATGGTTTCTGCAGAAATGCAGAATGAAAAAATCAACGGCGTGGATATGTTTATAGCCAGTGCTGAACAACCAGAATATATTGCAAAAAAATGCCAACGCCATGCAGGAGTGAAATTTAATCTTGTCAGTATCAGCAATCGCGGCACACAGGTTTGGCCAACCGGTTCTATTTATACTAACCTTGTGAATGAATACAATGTGCGTTTCGAAAGCATAGATGGCGAACTGAACCAGCAGGACGTAATTGGCCTCTATGTGAGCCTTAGTGGAGATTTTAAGATATGCTCTCTGGAATTATTGAATTTATGGGGAGATAAGAAAGCTTATTCGCTGGCGCAAGGACAGTAGTTTCGAGTTTGTAGCTTTGAAAGCTGAATTTCACAAGATAGGTTTAAAAATTCTTTTGTAAGCCTTTGTTTTTTGTAATCAGGCCTGGTAATTCTGTTGAGAATTCTGCTAATGGACTACTTGCTTGTCTTAGCAGGGGGGAGAGTTAAGTTTAATTCTTTTGCCTGCCGTTCGAGCTATTTGATTTTCTACTTCTTTGAATTTTCTTCATATTGTTATAGTCCATTATCGACAAATGTCGTTCCTTTAATTACGAAACGATAAACCCAGACTACCAGATTTTTTTGGCATCGCATTTAATGGCTATCGATGATCCCTGCCCAGCTATGCTTTTTTCCAAAGGACTCCAATGTATTGTATTTGCTTCTCAGCAATGACGGCACGCACTCTTTAAGTATTTGCCCATTCCGTATTACTTTTGAACTTTCAATACTTTCTGCTTTTGCCAGCCCGGTATTTTGAAGGGGCTAGCCTCAGAATAATACCAATAAGGTTCCAATTTAACAACCAATTGAATTTAACTCTATAATTTGCAAACTATTCACCAAGTTGGCAAGCTACTTGCTAAGTGAATTCGTATTTTGCAACATTAATATAACATTATGGTTTACACGGCTGAAGACATAAGGCAACTAAATGAAAAAATACAATACCAGGGTGTTTTTATTGACCGGCTACGAGATGAAATAGGCCGCGTTATCATTGGCCAGCACTATATGCTTGACCGCTTGCTGATTGGTTTATTAAGCAACGGGCATGTGCTATTGGAAGGGGTGCCGGGGCTTGCAAAAACACTAGCTATCAAATCGCTTGCACAAGCTGTGAGAGCAAATTTCAGCCGCATACAGTTCACGCCGGATTTGTTGCCTGCTGATGTTGTCGGGACAATGATTTACAATCAGCAGCGAAATGAATTTGTTGTGCGCAAGGGGCCTATCTTCTCAAACTTTATTTTAGCAGATGAGATTAACCGTGCGCCGGCCAAAGTGCAGAGCGCTTTGCTGGAAGCCATGCAGGAGCGGCAAGTAACTATTGGCGATTCAAGCTATAAACTGGATGAGCCTTTTCTGGTATTGGCAACACAAAACCCTTTGGAGCAGGAAGGCACTTACCCGTTACCGGAAGCGCAACAGGACAGGTTTATCATGAAAGTGATTGTTGATTATCCTACCAAAGCGGAGGAGCAACTGATTATCCGTCAGAACGTGCAGGGTATGGCTTTCCCGCAGGTTGGCCAGGTGGTTTCAATTCAGGAAGTGCTGCAGGCAAGAGATCTCACGCGCCAGATATACATGGACGAGAAGGTGGAACATTATATCCTGGATATTGTTTTTGCAACACGCACCCCGGAAAAGTATAAACTTGAAAAATTAAGGCCTTTGATAGCATATGGTGGATCGCCACGTGCAAGCATCAATCTTGCATTGGCCGCAAAAGCAAATGCGTTCTTGAATAAGCGAGGATATGTGATCCCGGAAGATGTACGCGCCATTTCGAAAGATGTGCTCCGCCATCGCATCGGATTAACGTATGAAGCAGAAGCAGAGAATGTAAAAGCCGAACAGGTAATTGATGATGTGCTGAGAGCGATACAAGTGCCGTGAACAGTTTTCAGTTTGTAGTTTCCGGTTTACAGTTCTGCGAGCTTGAATTAGATTATGTATTGTAGATCGCAGAGCTCCGAACTTAAACATTTAGAATTTCATTACGCACTATGAATTTCTGAACTACAAACTGGAAACTACAAACTGGAAACTAATGTTAACAACACCCGAAATATTAAAGAAGGTCCGCGAGCTGGAAATCAAAAGCAAAAGGCTTACGCGCCATATATTCACTGGTGAGTACCATAGTGCTTTTAAAGGCCGTGGCATGAGCTTTCGCGAAGTGCGCGAATATGCTGCGGGTGATGATGTCCGCTTCATAGATTGGAATGTTTCTGCGCGCTTTGGCCATCCTTTCAGCAAGCTTTTTGAAGAAGAGCGTGAGCTGACTGTAATGCTCCTGGTTGATGTAAGTGCCAGTTCTTTGTTCGGCACCGTGCATGCGAGCAAAAAAGATATTATCAATGAGATATGTGCTCTGCTTGCGTTTTCAGCAATTAACAATAATGATAAAATTGGTGTGATTTTCTTCAGCGATAAAGTGGAGCGTTACATCCCTCCTAAAAAAGGGCGTGAGCATGCTTTGTATATCGTTCGGGAATTATTAACGTCATCGCCTAAGCGGAAAGGAACAAACCTGACAGAGGCCATCCGGTTCTTTAATAATTCCATTCGCCAGAAAAGCATTGTATTTATGCTTAGCGATTTTGTAGACGAGCAATTTGATGAAGCGTTGAAGGTGGCAGGAAAAAAGCATGATATCACAGGTATTAAAGTGTATGATAAAATGGATATGCAATTGCCGCAGGCAGGCTTGCTCGAAGTAGAAGATGCGGAGACAGGCGTTGTACAGTGGGTTGATACCAATGATTATTTAGTGAGGAACAATTATCAACAGCAGTTTCTTTCTGCAACGGAAAATTGCAAATCGGTTTTTTTGAAAGCAGGCTGCGATCTATTGCACATACGCACAGATGAAGACTACGTAAAAGTGCTCAAGAAGTTTTTTATTGGACGAAATCGGCCGGCATAGCGAATGAGAAGAAAGAAGCAACATACTGTATGGATATTGGCTTTGCTGCTTTGTACGCATTTTGCTTTTGCACAAAATTCAGTAACTGTAAATGCATCTGTTGATAAAAGAGAAATTCTGATTGGTGAACAGATACAATTGTCGTTGGATGCAAAAGTGTCATTGGGTCTGAATGTTTCCTGGTTTGCATTGGATACCCTACCGCATTTTGATATTATTGAAAAAGGAAAAATTGATTCAGTTATCACGGAAACTGAAAAATCTTATCATCAGGTTATCATCATCACCAGTTTCGACTCCGGCATGTATACGATTGCTGCTTTGCCTTTGGTTGTGGAAGGGAAAAATTTCCTGACAGATTCTATTTCTATCAATATAAAATTTAAGCCGCTCGACCCTAAACAGGATTATCATGATATCAAAGACATTCTTGATGTTCAAAATCCTTTTGCAAAATATATAGTTTGGGCAATCATAGCTATTACAGTCCTTTCCATATTTCTGGTGATTTATTTTATTACAAGAAAAAAAGCTGAAAAAATATTTGAGCAAAAAGAAGTTTCCCGGTTGACGCCATACGAAGAGGCTATTGACTCTCTGGAGCAGTTGAAAAAGCAACAGCTTGCCAGGAAAGGACAGGTAAAATTATATTATAGCAGACTGAATGATATTTTACGATTGTTTGTATTGAGGAAATTGCGGATTGCCAGCATGGTAAAAACCAATGAAGAACTGATTATGCAATTGAAGGAACTGAATATTTCACGCGAGCAGTTTTCTCATCTTGCGCAGGCGTTGCGCATGAGCGATTTTGTGAAGTTTGCCAAATACGTGCCTGGTGAAAACGAAAACGAACAGAACTTTGACATTATTAAATCATCAGTTGAAATTTTAAACACAATAGAAAAATAGTGATATACGATTGGTTTCAGCATATCAGTTTTGCTCATCCAGCTTTCTTTGGCTTGTTACTATCCGTACCATTCCTGATTTTTTGGTATTTACTGAAGGCTAATCAGGGTCAGGGCTCTGTGATAGTTTCGACCACAAAAACTTTCAAAGGCGTGAAATCATGGAAAAATACTTTCCGGCATGTTCCTTTTATTTTGCGCATACTGGTGGTTGTTAGTCTCGTATTCGCACTGGCAAGGCCGCAGATAAAGAATGATGAACAGTTGGTAAATGGAGAGGGAATTGACATTATGCTTTGCATTGACATCAGCGGAAGCATGCTGGCACAGGATTTTACGCCCAATCGCATTGAAGCGGCAAAAAATGTAGCTTCGACTTTTATTGATAACCGCCCAACGGACAGAATTGGCCTGGTGATATTTTCGGGAGAAAGTTTTACTATGTGCCCGCTCACAACAGATCGCGCCGTGTTGAAATCCCAACTCTATAGTGTGCAAAGCGGTTTGCTGGATGATGGCACTGCTATTGGCTCAGGACTTGCTACAGGCGTTGACAGGCTTCGGGGATCTCCTTCAAAAAGCAAAGTGATTATCTTATTGACTGATGGGGAAAACAATGGCGGATTGATTGACCCTAACACTGCAAAGGAAATTGCGAAATCAGTTGGCGTGCGGGTTTACACCATCGGAGTAGGCACAGAAGGATTTGCTCCGGTGCCGGTGCAAACATCCAGTGGTGTGATCATGCAGAATGAAAAGATAAATATTGATGAGAAACTGCTCACACAAATCGCAAACGAAACAGGCGGCAAGTATTACCGGGCAAAAGATGATTCGAGCCTGAAAAATATTTACACAGAAATTGACAAGCTGGAAAAATCGAAAGTGGAAATCACTTCTTACAAAAGATATACAGAGAAATTTCTTCCATTCGCATTGGCCGCAGCCACTTTTTTGCTCATAGAGATGATTCTGCGGTTCACCGTTTTCAGAAAATTCCCTTGATTTTTACTGGCCACAGATTGCACAGATTAACACAGATACTTCTTGATTTTCTGTTTTATTGTAATGGTTACATTTATAGCTGCAAATTATGGCAAAAACCTTACTGATATTTTATCTTATTACTGACAATTTTCCTTTTAAAGAACAAACGCATCAAATTATCGCTATCTGTATGGAAGTACACAGACATTTGGCCACGGTTTTATGAAGATAGTTTATAAAGATGCGATTGAATGGGAATTTAGAAACAAGGATATTCTTTATGAGAGAGAAAGGGAGTTTAAAATTCCATATAAGAACATAATTTTAACTCATAAGTTTACCGCTGATTTCGTTGTTCTTGAAAACATTGTTCTTGAAGTGAAAGCTCTTGAAGGAGGATTTAATGATGATTTTATAGCGCAAGTTCTAAATTATTTAAAGAGCATCGGGATGTAAACCGGGCGTGTTGATAAATTTTGGAAGAAGAAAATTAGAATTCAAACGCTTTATTTATTAAGTTTATTTATCTGTGTAATCTGTGGCTAAAATGCAAGCAAAAGTCTATAAATCTACTGGTAGTTGGTATTCAGTGAAAACTCAGTCAGGAGAGTTCTGGAATGCCCGCCTGAAGGGCATTTTTAAGATTGATGATATTGTTTCTACAAATCCGATAGCAGTTGGAGATGATGTTGAAATAGAAACTGAGAATGAACTGGAACATTCTGCCATTATAACGGAAATACATAACCGGAATAATTATATTAACCGACAGTCGCCTTCGCAAAAAATGCAGCATCACATTGTGGCGGCAAATGTAGACCAGTGTCTGTTGATGGCAAGCCTCAAAGAACCAAGAACATCTCAGGGCTTTATTGACAGGTTTCTGGTTGCCTGCGAGTCTTATCATGTTCCGGCTTTTATTGTGCTGAATAAATCAGATATCTACAAAAAAAAGGAAACGGATAGATATGACGAGTGGCAGGAAATGTATGCATCTGTCGGGTACCGGTTATTTTTAACAAGCATTAAAGATGCAACGGGTGTGGAAGAAATTTCTTCTCTTTTAAAAGATAAAATCACTTTACTTAGCGGACATTCGGGAGTTGGCAAGTCGTCTTACATCAATCATATTTTCCCAAAGCTCAATCTGAAAACACATGAGGTGAGCGGATGGAGTGGCAAAGGCATACACACTACCACGTTTGCTGAAATGTATGATCTTCCAACTGAAGGTCAGATAATTGACACGCCGGGCATGCGGGAATTTGGGTTGGTAGATATCTCAAAACAGGAACTGTCCCATTATTTTCCCGAGATGCGTGTTCGCATCAACGATTGCCAGTTCAACAATTGCCTGCATGTCAACGAGCCAGGCTGTGCAATAAAAAAAGCCCTCAATGAGGGCTTGATTTATGTTGATCGTTACGTTAGCTATCTTAACATCCTTGACTCAATCAGCGACAAGAACTATTAGCCTTACGACATAAATTTTCTTGCCGTGTTGATCATTAGTTTCGTTTCCAGGAATTTGGCAACTTCAACGACAGCATCGTTGTCTTTTCTCGGAGCTTCGCGAAATTTTCTCGGGTAAATGGAAATGCCGGTGTAAATGTTGTAATGCAAGGTAAGCGTGTGCCCTTTGAACATAAAGTCCCACATCAGCGAATCGAAGTCATCTGTTTTTTGGGTGAATTTAATATCAAGGTCATCAGAAAGAATGTTGGCCACTCCATAAAATCTTTTAAGGCCGCAATCGTCATCAATAACTGCTTCGGTACAACCGAAGTCAGTGCGTAAAGTAAGGCTCATAGAGGGTGGATTTAGGATTGTTTATAATAGAAATAGAATTTTAAGATTTGAATTTGGGCGCTTTGGGAACTTTTTCGCCGCTTAATATCCTTTCCGCACCAACGTTTTTTCCGTTGCTTGGGCATCCGTATTTAGGCCCGAAAATATTATTGATAAGCCTGCACGAACTGCTGCTGAAAATGAGGGTTGAAAATAAAAGGAGAGACAATATGGTTCTGCCTGTCGTCATGGGTATTGCTGTAAAACGATTTAAACCTACAAATATTATTTAGTATTTGCAAGAAAAGGGGAAGATAGTTGTCAGGTTGATTAGGTTGAACGGGTGAGGCGCCGCTATTCAGTAATCAACTTTTCAACTCAATCAACATCCTTAAACCATCCTGCATAATGAATGTAGTTATTGGCGATCCGCTCTATCTGGCCACTGATAAGCTCTTCTGAAATATCCTTTACTTTTTTCGCCGGGATACCTGCATAAATAGACCCAGCTTCAATTTTGGTTCCTTCAAGTACAACCGCTCCGGCTGCGACAATGGAATTGCTACCCACATCAGCACCATCCATAATGATGGCACCCATGCCAACCAGCACATTATCATGCAAAGTACAGCCATGCACAATCGCATTATGACCGATTGAAACACTGTTGCCAATCACCGTTTTTGCTTTTTGGTAAGTGCAGTGGATTACCGCGCCATCCTGAATATTCACTTTGTTACCGATGATAATGCTATTCACGTCGCCACGAACAACGGTGTTGAACCACACACTGCAATCATCGCCCATCAATACATCGCCAACAACTGTAGCATTCGGCGCAACAAAACAACGGTTGCCAAACTTTGGAAAAACGCCCTCAACCGGTAAAATCGTAGCCATGATAAAATATTTTTTATGTTACGGGAATTTTTTCTTTTTTCTGCATCGTTATGCCATTCACTTATCTTGCCGATATCTTATCCAGCTCTGTACCACAATCGGCGATACGCTTTATGCAATTTCAACCTTTTCAAAGTTTTAAACTTTGAAAATGTTCTGCAGTCTCCGCGCCTTTGCGAGAAGCTTTTTCTCAATACAAATATCCCGAATTCTTGCCGACATTTGCGCTAATGAATAACCGCGAATTATTTTTTAAGCATGTAGCACAAACTTCTTCCGCACCGCTTGCATTGGAAATTGCAAAAGCCGAAGGAGTTTACCTGTATGATGCTGAAGGAAAGCAGTATCTTGACCTTATTGGCGGCATCAGTGTATGTAATACCGGCCATCGCCACCCAAAAGTGGTGGAAGCAATCAAAAAACAGGCAGATGAATATCTGCATGTGCTGGTGTATGGCGAGTTTATCCAATCGCCCCAGGTGCAGTATGCGTTATTGTTAACACAAAACTTGCCTGAAACTTTAAGCTCCGTTTACTTTACTAATTCCGGCTCAGAAGCAGTTGAAGGTGCCATGAAGCTGGCAAAAAGAGTTACCGGCAGAACGCAGATCATTGCATTCAAAGATTCTTATCATGGCTCAACGCAGGGCGCATTGAGCCTTATGGGCGATGAATATTGGCGCAATGCCTTCCGGCCTTTATTGCCGGACATTCTGCACCTTGACTATAATTCTTTTGAATCATTAGAAAATATCTCTGAAAAAACGGCATGTGTAATTGCAGAAACTGTTCAGGCTGAAAAAGGCATATATGCGCCAACGCTGGCATGGATGAAAGCGCTGAGAAAAAAATGCAGCGAGACAGGATCACTATTTTTGCTTGATGAAATACAGGCTGGCTTTGGCCGTACAGGAAAGCTTTGGGGCTTCCAGCAATTTGATATTGTTCCGGATGTATTATTGTTAGGCAAAGCTCTTGGTGGAGGTATGCCACTCGGGGCTTTTATTGCTGATAAAAGATTAATGAATCAATTAACCGAAAACCCTGTTCTTGGGCATATCACAACTTTCGGTGGCCATCCGCTGTGTTGTGCTGCCGGCTTAGCTTCTATGAAAGTGCTACTGGAAGAAGACTATATAAAGCAAGTTCAAGCAAATCAAAAACTGTTCAGGAAATTATTAGTTCATCCGAAAATAAAAGAAGTTCGTGCATTGGGTTTATTGATTGCTGTTGAGTTTGAAAATTTCGAAACCAATAAAAAGATAATTGATAAATGCATTGAACAGGGGGTGCTTACAGATTGGTTTTTATTCGCACCAAATTGTATGCGCATAGCGCCGCCGTTGATTATAAAGGAAGAAGAGATTATGAAAGCTTGTGGGATAATTCTGAGATGTCTGGTCTAATTATCAGCAAATAGATGCCTCAGCAAACCTGACGCACTAGTTAATTCAGATTTCTATATGATTTCTCCGTTTTTGAAGTTTCCGATAGTTGGTGTTTCTGGTTTTTAGCGGTCATTTGATAATGCCTTCCCGCCGCATTGTTCGGATCAAGTCCGGTAATTACCGGACTTGATCCGAACAAGATACCTGTTTGCACCGGACAAAAATATAGCCCGGATGAGCAGTAAAACGTCTTACAATCCCAACCGCACTTTTTTTGCCTTAATCATAATATTTTAAATAGAAATGCTGCCAATAGCCCGCCCATAACCGGCCCGAGAATGGGCACCCATGAATAGCCCCAGTCGCTGTCTCTTTTTTTATCTATGGGTAAAAGAAAATGCATGATACGCGGGCCAAGGTCGCGTGCGGGATTGATGGCATAACCGGTGGGTCCACCTAACGAAAGGCCGATTGCCAGCACAAGAAATGCAACGGGTAATGCGCCAATGGCGCCCAGGCCCATTTTGCCATCTGTGTTGTTCAAGGTGATGGTTGGGTTTGCAATATAAAGCACAGCAAAAACCAATACGAAAGTGCCGATGATTTCTGTTGTTAAGTTATCCATCGGGCTGCGGATAGCAGGCGCTGTGCAGAATACAGCGAGCTTGCCGTTGGGGTCATCTGTTTCATTAAAATGCTGGCGATAGGCAAGCCATACTAAAAAAGCGCCAACCATTGCGCCTGCAAGCTGCGCTAATATATAGGTTGCAACAGAGGACCAGGCGAATTTTCCGGCCGCAGCCAGTCCTAGCGTAACAGCAGGGTTGAGATGAGCCCCACTATAGGGTGCCGCAACAAAAACGCCCACATAAACGGCCATTGCCCATCCAAATGTAATAGCGATCAACCCGCCGTTATTGCCTTTGGTTTTATTGAGGACTACGTTGGCGACAACGCCGTTGCCTAAAATAATCAGGAGCATAGTGCCTATAAATTCGCCGAGGAAGGGAGTCATTGTGGTTAAGTTTTAGATGTTAGATTTTAGGGAGATAGTTTTTAGCGACTTTATTAAATGATTCAATTTGCTCTTTGGCCCAGCGATCATCCTTATTCATTTCTTTCGCCATCAATCCGGCAACCATCGGTGCACATTCAATGGCTGCTTTTGCATCTAATAACAATGCTCTTGTCCTTCTGGCCAGTGCGTCTTCAACGGTCATGCACATCTCATTTTGTACAGCCCACACAATTTCTGCTTTTATGTAGGGCAGGTTTGGATGAAGGGCTTCCCCCAGCGTTTTTTCTTTGAGAACCAATATTCTTATTGCTGCCGTATCGCTTCCATAATAATAAAGTGGTTCCCTGAAATCAATATCTTCTTTTGCTCCGTGAATCCTCAACGCTGATGTCATACAGGGTTTATCGTCAAGGGCGGCTTGTTTAACAGCAGTGTTAATCACATCTTCGGCCATATGCCGGTAGGTTGTCCACTTGCCTCCGGTGATGGTAATTAGCCCGGAATCCGAAACCATGATCAAATGGTCTCTGGCAAGTTCGGCGGTTTTTTTGCTGTCGCCTTTTACAAGAGGTCTGAGACCGGCAAAGACACTTCGTATATTTTTTCGGGTAGGGGTATGCGTTAAATATTTGCCAATCTCTTCTAATATAAAATCAATCTCTTCATCCAACGCAATGGGCTCTGCCAATGATTCCTCATTGTGTTCATCCACTGGTGTGTCGGTGGTACCGATGATGATTTTATTATGCCAGGGAACAGCGAATAATACACGGCCGTCATCCGTATGCGGCACCATGATAGCTGCTTCACCCGGCAGGAACTCTTTGTCAAGAACAATATGAACCCCTTGGCTTGGCGCAATAATCTCTTCGCTGTTTGCGTGATCCATTTTCAAAATGGAATCTGTGAAAACGCCAGTGGCATTGATAAGTGCCTTCGCTTTTATTTCATAATTTTTCCCGCTAAAAATATTATGTGCATGCACACCAGTAATTTTATTATCTGTTTTTATCAGATCGGTCACTTTGCAATAGTTGATAACCGTGCCGCCATTTTCTGCCACTGTTTGTGCCAGGTTAATCGCAAGCCTTGCATCATCAAATTGCCCGTCATGGTAAAGAACGCCGCCGCGTAATCCATCAACCTCCAGTGTCGGAGCAAGTTCCAGTGTTTCGTCTTTCGATAAAAATTGAGAAGGGCCAAGACCCAATCGGCCGCTCATCCAGTCATATACTTTAAGGCCGATGCCATAAAACGAGCCTTCCCACCATTTATAATTTGGGACAATGAATGATTGGTTTTTTACCAGGTGCGGCGCATTATTCTTCAAAAGCCCCCTTTCCCGTAAAGCTTCCAATACCAATTTTATATTTCCCTGCTGCAGATAGCGCACGCCACCATGCACCAGTTTGGTTGAGCGTGAGGAAGTGCCTTTGGCAAAATCGTACTGTTCCAGCAAAATAGTCTTGAATCCCCGTGAGGCAGCATCAACAGCCGCTCCCAATCCGGTTGCGCCACCACCAATAATACAAACATCCCATTCGCCAGAATGAGATTCCAATTGTTGTATCATTTGTTGACGTATCATGCGGCGTTTTGTTTAGTCTGAAAGACAAAAAAGTCAGAAATACAGAAAGTCCGGAAGAAAATAAATTCATAAATTTTTCTCTTCTTGATGTCTTTCGGACTTTTCTGACTTTATACTTCTGCCCATGCGATGCTTGCTTTCACGGCGCGTTGCCATCCTTTCAATAACTCTTTTATTTTTTCTTCATTGGCATCAGGAATGAATTCTTTATCCACCTGCCATTGCTTTTGTATAACTTCAACGCTACTCCAAAAACCTACCGCAAGACCAGCAAGATACGCAGCGCCAAGGGCTGTAGTTTCATAAACTACCGGGCGGACAACAGGAGCATGCAAAATATCCGATTGAAATTGCATCAGCAAATTATTTGCAGTTGCGCCCCCATCTACTCTCAGTTCTTTAATGCTGATATCCGAATCGGCTTCCATAGCTTTTAATACATCGTAGGTTTGATAAGCGATGCTTTCTAATGCAGCGAGCGCAATATGGGCATTGGTAGTTCCTCTTGTCATGCCAAAAATGCTTCCTCTTGCATATTGGTTCCAGTGCGGTGCGCCCAACCCCGCAAAAGCAGGCACCACGTACACTCCATCAGTTTCGCTTACCTGGGAAGCGAGCGCTTCCACGCCAGATGAAGAACGGATGAGATGCAATCCATCGCGCAGCCACTGCACCACCGCGCCTCCGATAAAAATACTTCCTTCCAGCGCATACTCAACACGGTTATTTATTTTCCACGCAATGGTTGTGAGCAGATTATTTTTTGAAGCGACGGCATTTGTTCCGGTATTCATCAGCATAAAACAGCCTGTACCATAAGTGTTTTTCACCATGCCGGGTTGTGTGCATAATTGCCCGAAGAGCGCTGCTTGCTGGTCGCCTGCAATCCCGGCAATGGCCACGCCTGACGATGGTGCTATGATGCTGCCGCTTACCCCATAAACTTCGCTGGAGGCTTTCACTTCAGGCAAAATATTTTCAGGGATGTTGAATAGCTTCAACAAATCCTCATCCCATTCACAGTTATGGATATTGAACAGCATAGTACGTGAAGCATTGGAAACATCTGTTATATGCAATTGCCCGGATGATAATTTCCATGCTAGCCAACTATCCACCGTTCCAAATGCAAGCTCACCCTTATCTGCTTTTGCTCTTGCGCCACTCACGTTGTCGAGTATCCATTTTAGTTTGGTAGCGGAAAAATACGCATCAATTATCAAACCTGTTTTTTGCTGAATGGTTTGTGCCAGACCCTGAGCTTTTAATTCATTGCAGTAATCAGCAGTCCTTCTGTCCTGCCACACGATGGCATTGTAAATGGGTTTACCTGTTTTTCTTTCCCACACTATTGTTGTTTCTCGTTGATTGGTGATACCGATTGCTGCGATCTGCTCAGTCGTAATATTTTTTTTAGCCATGGCTTCTGCAAGCACTCCATATTGTGATGACCATATTTCTTCCGCATCATGCTCCACCCATGCCGGCTGGGGGTAAATCTGTTTGAATTCTTTTTGTGCAGTAGTAATAATGTTTCCGGAGTGGTCGAACAAAATAGCCCGTGAACTGGTGGTGCCCTGATCAAGGGCGAGGATAAATTTTTCTTGCATGCAATCGTGATTTAAATGTAAAAGTTAAGGAAAATCTTTTATCACCATCTGTCAAATAAAATTCATTCACAATTATTTCATTCGGGTTTCTTAGTATCTTTCTTTTCTAAAACTAAAATACCGCTGATTTATGAAACAAAAACCAAAACTTGCTGGTAGCATTCTTTTTTTAATTGCTGCTGCGCTGTTATTTTTATTTATAAGCATGTCATTGAAAGCCAATAATAAATTTAATTGGCCAAATCATATTCCCGCCGACACGACTAAAAAGGATACAGTAAGGTATGCTCAGTTTAAAGACCTTCCGTTAAAGCCAGTGCGCAAGATAAAGTACACAACAAAAGAAGGTTCCTGGATGAGCCTTGATGTTAGCCCGGATGGGCAAACCATCGTGTTTGATCTGATGGGTGATCTGTATACGATGCCTATTAGCGGTGGTAAGGCAACTGCCATCACTAAAGGGCTGGCATACGATGTGCATCCCCGTTACAGTCCCGATGGGAAAAAGTTATTATTCATTTCTGACAGAAGTGGTGCAGATAACGTGTGGTACATTGATTTTGAAAAAAAAGATACTGTTCAATTTACGAAGGATGTAAACCAATATTTCCCAAGCGCCTGCTGGACTCCGGATGGCGATTATATTGTCTATTCAAAAGGCCGTCTTTTTCCTAAATTATATATGGCCCATAAAAAAAGCGGCTCAGGCATTCAACTGATAGATGGCCCTGTATATTTGAAAGCGATTGATCCGGCTATCAGTGCGGATGGACGATATGTTTATTTTTCTGTGCGCCGGGGTGCCTGGAGTTATAATGCGATGCTGCCGCAATATGAGATTGGTGTGTATGACAGAGAGAATGCAAAACTAAATACCATTACTTCCCGCTATGGATCAGGGTTTACACCAGTGTTGTCAAAAGACGGTAAATGGCTGGTATATGGAAGCCGGTATGAAGACAAAACCGGGTTAGTGATCCGCGATCTGAAAACAGGAGATGAGAAATGGCTGGCATATCCTGTGCAGCGTGATGAGCAGGAATCCATTGCCCCATTGGGAGTGATGCCTGCTATGGCTTTCATGCCTGACAGCAAATCGCTGATCGCTTCTTACGGCGGCAAATTTTTTCGCATACCCATTGACGGTAGTGCTGCAACCGAAGTCCCATTTACTGCAGATGTAGAACTGGAACTCGGGCCAAAACTGGAATTCAAGTATCCCGTTTCGGATACGGCATATCAGCAATCAACACAAATCAGAGATGCAGTTCCTTCGCCCGACGGGAAGAAACTGGCATTCACCGCGCTGAATCGCTTGTACGTGATGGATTATCCAAAAGGAACACCAAAGCGTGTTACCACAAACGAATTTACGGAGGCACAACCTGCATGGACTCCAGATGGCACCGCCATAGCTTTTTGCACATGGAATGCAGATGGTGGCAACATTTATAAAGCAACACTTGGTGCAAAAGGAAATACCATTCAAAAGTTGACTAATGAAGCCGGGTTATATCAAAACCTCGTCTACACTATAAAAGGCGACAGACTCGTATTTATCCGGAGCAATAAAAGAGTGTATAAAGAATCATATGGCCCATTTTACGATGGCAGCGAAGACGAACTATGCTGGATTCCTTCAAGTGGTGGCAATGTGAATGTGATTGATAAGTCACTGGGAAGATTTAACCCTCATTTTGTGAAAGGTCAGGACGATAAAATTTACCTTAATAACGGGGAAGGATACCTTCTTTCTATAAAATGGGATGGAACAGACGAAAAGAAAATTGTACATGTGAGCGGCATTACTACATATGGTTTTGCCATAACAAAAAACGGAAGACCTAATCCCGAAGCGATGAATGATATACTGCATGAAACGCCGGATGAAGACAAAGAAAGAGAATTCAACAAACCTTCAGATGCTTCTTTCGTTACGATTTCTCCGGAAGGTGGCCGCGCAATAGCGCAGATCAACAATAATATTTATGTGGTTACTGTCCCGAAAACGGGCAAGACCACAAACATTTCTGTGGCGGATGCTGACAATGCAGAGTTTCCTTCGCGCAAGCTTACCGAAATTGGTGGCGAGTTTCCTTCATGGCAATTGGATGGCAACATTGTGCACTGGAGTCTTGGCAGCACGCACTTTACTTACGACGTGAACCAGGCGCAGGCTTTTGATGATAGTGTGGCCGATGCAAAAAAAGCGCAGCAAAAAAAATCTGAAGATTCAATTGCACGACTCAGTGCAGATTCTGTTTTGAAAAAAGCTGCTGATTCATTGAAAAAAATTCAGGACTCACTAAAAGCAAAAGATACCACCGCAAAAAGGAATGAGAAGAAAGAAGAACCCAAATTCAAAGCACAGGGATACGATGTGAAAGTGTTCTTTAAAAAAGACATGCCCCAAGGTGCAATATTATTTAAGAACGCACGCATCATCACCATGAAAGGAGAGGAAGTGATTGAAAGTGGAGATTTGCTGGTAGAGAATAACCGGATAAAGGCAGTTGGTAAAAGCGGAACGATCAATGCACCGCCCGGCGCAACCGTGATGGATATGACAGGCAAAACCATCACTCCCGGTTTTGTAGATCCTCATTCACACATGTGGCCTAACTGGGGAATTCACAAAAATCAGATCTGGATTTATGCAATGAACCTTGCTTATGGAGTGACGACGACACGCGACCCGCAAACATCAACAACTGATGTGCTAACATATGGCGATATGGTGGATGCAGGCTCAATGATTGGCCCAAGAATTTATTCAACAGGCCCGGGAGTGGGTTACTGGTTCTACAACATAAAAGATTCCGCTCAGGCGGAAAGCATATTAGAACAATACAGCAAATACTTTCATACCAAATACATCAAAATGTATTTAACGGGCAACAGGAAACAAAGAGAATGGATTATTGAGGCGGCACGACATCAGCAACTGATGCCCACCACAGAAGGCGGTCTTGATTTCAAACTGAACATGACGAACTTGCTGGATGGTTATCCCGGCCACGAACACGCATTGCCCATTTATCCTTTGTACAGCGATGTGTTCAAGGCTATCGCACAGGCGCACATGATGGTTACTCCGACGCTCATCGTTTCTTATGGAGGCCCGTTCGCCGAGAATTATTTCTGGGAAACGGAGAACCCGTATCACGATCCGAAAGTGCAACACTTCATGGCTTATGAAGAGCTTGCATCCAAAACGCGCCGCGTGGGCGCAGGCTGGTTCATGCCAGAGGAGCAAGTATTTCCCAAGCATGCAAAAAACATGAAGGGTCTTATAGAAGCCGGCGGCATGGTGGGCATCGGCAGCCATGGCGAGTTCCAGGGGCTTGGTTATCATTGGGAACTTTGGGCCATGCAAAGTGGCGGCATGCGGAATATAGATGTGCTGAGATGCGCTACTATTCTGGGAGCGGAAGGGCTGGGGCTGAACAAAGATCTGGGCAGCCTGGAGGTGGGCAAGCTTGCTGACCTCGTTATCATGGAAAAAAACCCGCTGGAAAATATACGCAACAGCAACACGATTCAGTATGTGATGAAGAACGGAAGATTGTATGATGGCAACACGGCAGATGAATTATATCCGCAAAAAAGAATGCTCAACACCGGCGAATGGAAATTTGATAAGCCGGAGATGACAACGACTATTAAGGAATAAATTTTTTAATACAGCATATAGATTGTCTATGAGAACCACAGGGGATAAAAGTTATTTTCTGTGGTTCTCTTTTTCTCCGCGGTTCACAGTTGCCATTTATCTACTTTAACAAAATTTTCCCCGCTGCTTTTTCTATAACTACTCCTTTCATTTTAATTTGTAAAAAAATATTTTATGCCTATACATCAACTCATCATCATCCTGATTATCCAGTTGCTTATTCTTTTACTTCCTGTTGCAGGCTTATATAAAATGTTTGAGAAAGCGGGAGTACAAGGCTGGAAAGCATTCGTCCCGTTTTATAATGCATGGGTGATGATTCAATTAGGCAACAGGGCGAAGTACACTTTTTTTCTGCAGTTCATCCCTGTGCTCGGTTGGTTTATCACGATGAGTATTTATGTCGAATTCATAAAAACATTTGGCAAATTCAAATTGCATGAACATGCTATGGCGGCTTTGTTGCCCGTTGTATATTTTTCTTATGTTGGGTTTAATGCGCATGATAAATTTATAGGAGCTGAGGCGTCGCGCAAACATAAAAAATCACCGGCACGTGAATGGGTTGATGCTGCTGTTTTTGCGGTGGTGGCTGCTACATTTATCCGTGCATTTGTTTTTGAATCTTACGCTATCCCAACAGCCTCTATGGAAAAAGCCCTGCTCGTGAATGATTATCTTTTTGCCAGCAAGCTCAGCTATGGCCCGCGCATCCCGAACACGCCGCTTGCGCTCCCTTTTGTTCATAATTCAATTCCTTTCAGTAACACACCGTCCTATCTTCAATGGCTTAAAATTCCATACACTCGTTGGTTCGCGGGGACAGTAAAGAGAAACGATGTGGTGGTGTTCAATCTTCCGGAAGGCGATACGACTATCAACAAAGAGGAATACGGCACTAAAGATTTATATTATGAGGTTATCAGGAGAGAAGGGAATGGCAATCCGGATGCTGGCAGGAAAATCATTCTGGATAACCCCGATGAATACCCGCTCATTGTTCGCCCGGTTGATAAAAGAGATAATTATGTGAAGCGTTGTGTGGCTATACCCGGCGATACATTGCTTATCAGAAACAGTATCGTTTATATAAATGGTCAGCCATCTTATCTTCCACCTAAGTCTCAGATTTACTACTATGTTGAGACAAACGGCCAGCCGTTGGATGAAAGTGTGCTGAAAGAAGAATATGATGTGGATATGAACAACAATGAGGAATTTCATTCTACCAATCAGGCGAACACATTCCGCATGCTGCTTACCAATGATGCGAAGGCAAAAATGCAGCAGAGCGGTCTTGCAAAAAAAATCACTGCTGAAACTTTTACTGATGGAACAACAGGTTCCGTTTTTCCTTATGATAACATTCATAAATGGGCGCTCGATGAATTTGGCCCGTTATGGATACCAAAAAAAGGAAGCACGCTGATTCTTACTGCTGAAAGTTATCCTTTGTACGAAAGAATTATCAGAACATACGAAGGAAATAAACTGGAAATGAAAGAAGGCAAATTTTTTATCAACGATAAGCAAACGGATAACTACACTTTCAAAATGGATTATTTCTGGATGATGGGAGATAACCGACACAACTCGCAAGACTCAAGATCCTGGGGTTTTGTGCCGGAAGACCATATCGTCGGCAAAGCCACATTCATTTTTATGAGCTGGGGAAATGGCCCACGTTGGGATCGGTTACTTACGAAAATAAAATAGCAAATATTTTTATAGCTTATTTGAAGGAGCAAAGGCATAAATTGCTTATGTATTTGGGCTACTGACGAATAGGAGTTTAGAGTAAGCTTCTGTTTCGGTTATACTACTACGTTGCCTCAGCATTAGCGTCTGTATTATAAAAGCGGGCGTAATGCTTATAATTTTTATTTCTGCAAAAAATTGCACTGTAAATACATTAACTTTATTTCCGACATTCTTAAAACTATGCAGCTTAGATTTTTTGTTTTTTTGGACTTTTTTTTGCTTTCCTTTTTTTTAAATGCACAGCCAAAGCACAGCGAGAATATTTTTTTTAAAACACAGGGCACTATTATGATGGCTGTGAAAGCAAAGGATGGGATTATTATTGTGGCAGATTCAAGGCTTGCCTACAAATCTTCTCTCAGCAACGAGGTGCTGGCCTATCAGGATGGCTTGCCTAAAATTTATCCTATAAAAAAATTTGCTATTGCTGTGGCAGGAGATTTTTCAGATGGTGAATTTCTTATAAAGAAAATCATAACTGATTTTGATGCGTCAAAACCAACATACCGGACTCCGGAAGAATGCCTTTTCAAATTTGGCCTTTTTGCAAAAGAAAAATATCCTGTTTATTTTAAAAAGCTTGATAGCAACATATTATTATGCGCCGGCTATTGCCCTGAACAATCTATCGGCATTCTTGCAAATAATAAAACATACACCATTGCCCCCAAAACATGGGCATCAAATGTTTATTGGGACATGGACTCGCTGCATTTGTTTGACCCGCCTAAAAATGCCGGCAGCAAGCAATTGGCAGAACTGGCGGAAACGGCTATGACAGAGTACATAAAAATCTTTCACAAAGAAGATGAGATGGGGGGGCTGTTCTCGGTGCTGAAAATAAATCTTGATAATTCCCAAC